>Ga0209694_1000617_pt1 | contig 52478 bp, 60 predicted proteins | sample GluameincwithD2O_FD_187499 | JGI IMG/M metagenome (GOLD analysis project Ga0209694, IMG submission 187499) | Mouse cecum microbial communities from Vienna, Austria - Glucosamine amended microcosms incubated with D2O (SPAdes) (version 2) | ecosystem: Host-associated > Mammals > Digestive system >... | reverse complement strand
TGCATTCTTTAGTGACTGCGGAAGAATTCATTTCGACCAAAGGATAAATAAAAAATCTAGGATTGATTTTTTATTATTGATTAACAAATTGCCGCCAAAGCTTAAAGATATAAGAGCTGTCTATATTACAATAGACAGCTCTTTTTTTATGCTTTAAAGGCGGCCTAAAAATGCATTTGTATATTTTATCTTTTTAGTTTATACATCATTGTTTGAAAAATGTATTCAAGTATATACTATAAAGAAGTGCATCATTAAATTTAATCAGTCTAACAGTATCATATATCATTAATACACAGCATTATATATTTATTTATCATTTCAACACTCCTTAAGTTTTATCTGATAAAATTAATGGGATACATAATAACTTTATTTTTGATTAGTAATATCATTTTCTGAAGAATTTAATTCAGAGATACTATAATATTTAATATAAATTCCAAGTGGATTTTTTGTTAAATCTTCTATACTTTCCACAGCAGTGGGTATTAAATATACTGTAACTAAAGCCCTGTATCCTTTAATATAAAGCAGCACTCCTGATTTATCAAAAGTTTTTTCTTTCCAGTCTAATTGATAAGTATTAGATGTCATTTCTAATAAAGAGACAATTTCTACTTCTCTATTTATTTTTTTGCCTAATTCAAATGGATTTGTTGCTTTATCTTTATAAAAAACATTAGCTTTATTTATTGCAGGGTCAACACTAACTGTTCTTAAAGTTTTTATAAAAGAAGCCACTTTTGCTCTAATAATTCTTTGGTCCAGTATAGTGCCTGCACGGATTTCACCACCACCAACAGTTTCTCCCAGTTTATTTACTTCAACAATATAAGGCACAAATTTTGATTGTGAACCTATATGAATAATTCCAGCAATATATATATAATACAAATCAATAAAATGATTACAGTAATCAGTAGAAATTGTCTCTTTATTAGAGCTGTAAAAATCTGTATTTGCTAAATAACTCACTTATCTTTGCATTATATACATTTTTAGCATTAGATAAAATATGTTCTTTATTGCTTCTTTTAAATTTATATAGTATATCCATGTTTATAGCCTATATATTTAGTGTATTATTATTTAAGTATTGTATGTTTAAATAATGATAATACTTTTCTAATTCTCCAAATAAAATTTTAAGTTTATCATTATTTTCTTTACCATCAATAAACTCTATTAATGTTAAGTATCTAATAATTTCTTTAAATTCTGGATTTAAGTAAGAAATAAATATTTCAGTTTCTATCACTGAATATTTACCATAAATTTTTTTCTTATCTAAAAATATAAAGCTGGAATCTGCTTTATCTAGGATATCAAGCACGAGTTCCACATTTTCAACAGAAAAAATTTAACAATGAAAGTATGGAATACTATTGGATGATTCAAAACTTTTTTGTGTCTGGATAAATTCATCATATTTACTTTTATTATATTTTTGAGTTGAAAAAGTTTTGAATACTTTTGCACATTTTTCTTTATCAGAGAGAAAATTATTGATTTGATTAATATTTACATTATTCATTTAGCACTTCAAATGAATAATATTAGAAAAATAAAAAAATGGTGAGAGGTTATTTGAAATATGAGATGTGTAACCTTCTCCAATAAATTTTATAACTTATTTATATATAATGCTTTTTCATCTAGCATGACCTCTATTATGACTTTTGTTTTGATTAATTTATAACTGGTTTTTGTTATCCTGCATTAACAAACTTTCTCGCTCTTTTTTAAATTCACGAGCAACTAGTCTTAAAATATCTTTTCTGGCTTCTATAAAATTATTAAGTGGTTTAGTTTTATCATACCCTATACACTGCTGTTCTCTTCCAAGATATATTAAAATATCTTTTGTTCCCCTTGATACAGCAGTGGGAGCATTAATACTTTTCACTCTGCTTTCCATAAAATTTTGTTTATAAAGAATTTTATCATTTTCAAATACTTTTGCTTCTTGTATTGCTGTATCACAAGATACCAACTTTCTATCAACCAAATTTAGATTTGTATGACTAATATTAACATCATATACATCAAGACTGATTCTTTCTGAAATCAACATTGCAACATATGGTATTTTTGCTTTGTTATCTTTTGTATTAATCTGTTTTTCTATATGACTATATAGTGATACTAACTGTATTGTTGCCTTTTTTAAATATTTATCATGAAAATCATCATATTTCTTTGTCAATGTAAGATTTTGATACAGTTTTCTTTGTAACTTATCATAATTCATTTATCCAGCCTTGTTTATTAATAATTTCTCTGTTTTCTGCTTCTAATTCTTCTCTATTTTTACCACAAGCAACAAAGAAATCTATTTCTTTTGTTGTCATAGGTATTAATGATATAAGTCTATCTTCTTCTTCTTCAGAAATATCTTTATCTAATATACAATTCATATGGATGTTATGAGATATTTCTAAAATTTCTTCATCACTTAATACAATATTTTTTTCTTCTTCAATTTTAGTCATTTTATTCTCCTTTTTACTAAAAATATTATTAGTATATTATATAATATATCTATTATTATTTCAACAAAAAGGCTTGAATTGATTGGTATTTTAATATACAAATTATCTGGCTATTTAGTTGGATGGTCTTGCACAGGTGCGACTGGGTGGATTGGTTCTCTTTTCTCAACTTTAAAAAATGGAAGGGATGCCTATGGTATATGATGATCATATCATATTTTCATTATGTGTGCTATTAATGGCAATCATAATTTTTTGCATAAAAAATAACCACCTAGTGCGAATAAGTGGTTATTTTTTAATTATCAAGATTAATTAAACAGCCAACGAGGACTGTGACCCATCCAGTCCCCTGTGCTACTCTTAATATAATAAATATTTTATATAAATTCAAGCCTTTTTTACTTGTCTTTTTTTTCTTTTTAGTGTTTATTTATGCAAGGTTACATAGAATAAGTCCATAGCACATTGCGGACTGACAGTTAGTTACTCTGTATTTCCCATTAAATTATCATTATGCTATGAGAAGAAGATATGATATTGTTAGATAATTATAAAGATGTATTAGATTATTATGCAAATACACCTGCAAATATGGTAGATAAGCAACAATATAAATATGATGCAGGCACAAGTTTTGAATTAGATATAAATGATACAATCATTAAAAACTTTGATAGTTTTTTTCTTTATTGGCAAATAAAGTTTAGTTTTCATACTTTTTTTAATTGGACTGTAAATTTATCGCTAAATAATATTTTTACAAATCAACTCAATAATCAAAATAGTAACGATACAGATGTTAGTTTTTTATTTAAAGATAAAAATAATATGTTTACAATAGACCATATGATAGTTACTCCTTATGCTGTATTCATTTTAGAAGCAAAAAATCATAAAGCCCAGACTAAATATAAATCTGAATTGCATAAATGGCACATCATCAATGAAAAAAAGATTATCAATATTATTAATAATCCTGTTTTACAGGTGCTGAAATATAAAACAGTTGTTTCAACATTTATGTCCTATTATAAGATAAATTTGCCAATCATTCCTAAAGTGATTTTTAAACAGCAAGTAAATTTGGATGATATTACAGATAATGAAAAAAAATTGTGTATATATCCATGTGATTTATCAAAACTTATACATACATCAAAAAAAGATAATATTTTTCAACCAAATGAAGCTTTAAAATTTGCTAAAATATTATTTTATTATGGATGCCATCCCATTGCATATGATGATAATAAGATAAACTGGAGTGTATCAAAATGAATAAAATTTTAATTGGTATAATAGTCATTGTCTTTATATATATTATTTTATTACTGCCACATATCATAAAAATCTACAATAGAATAAAAAAAGCTAATGACCAAGCTTCTTTTGAAGTTAATAAACAACAGCAATTAAATAGTAAACCTGTTTATAATAAATCTACTCTTAATTTTAATGAAATAACAATAAAAAATAGATATTATTTAGAAACTTTTATAAATAATATAAACCCTCATTTACCGCCAGTATCAAGGGAAGAATCTAATATTGTTGATGTTAAAAGTCATATATTAAATAAAAATTTTTATAAAAATTAGGAATATCATTTCATATATAATTTTATCGTATAAAAAAAGGGGAATTTAATGCTCCCCTTATAACATATTAAATATTGCGGTTAATGCAGAAATACAGAACTCAATACAGAATGTTAATACTTATCACCATAGCTAGACATATAATCTATAAATGAACGCATATTTTCATTTAACTGCAAAATTTCTTTCAATATCTCTGAATTATATTGTGTTTGATATGCTTGAATTTGGAAGTGTCTTTCTGCTTTTTTCGCTTCATGGTCAAGTCTTTTCAAACGGTCATATCTTGCCTGCTGCTCTGAAAGTCTATCTAAATCAGCAGCTGAACATCCGCCCATTTGGAAGCAGGGAGATGAACGATATCAGCTCATAATTTGAAAAAAATAAGATAATAAGTATCGTTGCTATTTTTATATTCATAACTCTCCTCCCAAATTTTGTCCAATAAAATTTTAGACTAACTATGCAGAATTACAGCTGCATAGTTAGTTTATGCTTTTGTGGAATATGCAAAATATATATATTATATTCTTTTTGCTTGTTTTGTTCTTGTTTCTTTTCTTTATTAATATGCTGAGATAAAAATCCCTTACGCTCCTGCATAAATTCCTTACATATTTCTTTCAATTTATTCTGTCTTATTTCACATAACTTAAAAAACTGTGATGATACAGCAGATGAGTTTTTTTCATTACCGAGACTTACTATCAATTTTTTGCAGATTGTTCAAATATAGTATCTTTATTTATATCTATTTCTTTTGAGCTAAATACATTTCTTTGAAATACTTTCTCCAAATACTGCTCTTTATTATTATTCAATAATTGATATTCTTCAAGAGCTATATTACAAAAATTAACTCTACTATCAATTATAAGCGGAGCGAATAATCTATTAAAACTTTTATATTTTAATATTAATTAAATATGTATTATTTGTATTTTTTTAAATTAGAAAATAGATGAATAAATATTGTATTTTAATCATTTCAGCTATCAAAAGACAGATACTTTAAATATGTAATGCACTACTGCAATATAGATAATTCAGATTTTTGGTAAGTTCAAAGACTGAAATATATTCTAAATTATTTTGCTTTTTTTAAATGTATGCTGTAATATATATTTATGAAAAAAATAAATTTTACAGTAATATTTATACTTCAATTATTTAATGTATTATATGCAGCTCCGTTGCAGTTCAGCCCTGCACCAGATATTTCATCATATTTAAGTGATGATTTCCAAAATAATATACTGCCAAAAATCAGACCAGTATCTGATGCATACTTTAAAAAAACTGTAAAAAAATACACTCAAATATATACACCAGATAGTTTTATCCTATATCAGAATAAAATTGATGATAAATTAAGCATAAAAATTGGAAAGCAGTATTTGATGCCTAATTCCACACTTTCTATGCAGATATATTTAATAGAAAATCAAAGTGAATTTAGCTTTGTAGAAATATTTTTTATAGAATCTACTGGTAAAATCAGTCAGGTATATTCTATATCTGGTTATGTATATACTTCCTTATTTGATACAGATAATAAAAGTTTTTCTTATAAACCACAGTGGCTTTATGGAACACTTGCTTTAATATATCATGACAGTTCAGAATATACTGATTATGATATTTTAACAGATAAAAAAAGTGTTCGCCCTGCATCATTAATATTTATACCAGATAATGAAGAATATTTTTCAACCATTAATAATCCTGCCACATATCCTGCGGTAGATGTAATCAATAAAAAAAATGTGCTTACATTTTTAGTAAAAGACAGGCGTGTATTAGAATATTTTAATAAATATGAAGTAGAGCCGCAGGGAACATTTCAAAAATATTTTGGTGGTGCTGTTACAATGAAGGCATATATTTATGTATACAGTTACAGTATCAAAAGTATGGCAGATGATAAAAATAAAATAGAAATATTGTCAATCCCTGCACTTTTCCAGCTTGAAAGCGATAAAGGATATAACAGAAGCTATGCTTATCAGAAATCATTTTATAAAAGCTTATCTATAAAAGAAACAAGTGATTATATGCGGGTCCTTGAAAAACCTAACGGTCATGAAATAACAGTTATAGAAAAAGTATATTATAGAGCAAGAGATATACTATATACACCGTGGAATGATAAAGCAGCTGGAAAAGATATATGGTATGCTGTAATACTTCCGAAGCTGAATAAAACAGGCTATGTTATAAGCAGTCAGGCAGATATAACAGAGAAAGGTGCAAGATAATGAGTTATAAAAACATATTTATATTTACAAATGGATATACAGGCTGCAAAGTTCTGCAGAAATTAAAGCAGTTAAGACAGACACCGTTTATTGCAACATCAGAGCAGACTAATTTAAGAAAGAAATCAAGCGGTGATATTTTATCATTTTCAAATGATTTCCAGATATATGAAATAAATGGAGAATGTTACAGCAAAGCAAAGGATATACTTCCAAATGCTGATTTAATAATATGTATAGACTGGAAAAAAGATTATTTTGAAAATGATAAGGCATCCTGCCCTGTATATTATATGCAGCCATCACTTTTACCAAAATACAGAGGGTATGGAGCTGTCAGTGAGCAGTTTATCCGTGGTGTAGTATATTCTGGAGTAACAATATATGAATATAATGGTGTAATAGATGGCGGCGATATTATATATCAGCAGGAAATAAAAGTAGAAAATTATTTTAAAGTATCTGATTTAATGGACAGACAGGCAGAATTAACAGCAGAATTTATTGCATCTTTATATAAAGGGGAAAAATACAGCAGAAAAAAACAGCAGGAAGAATATGCCTTTTATCTGCCAAAAATTAGGAAAAACAGTAAAAAAATTGATTTTAATGCAGATGCACTGTCTGTATATAATTTTATAAGAGCTTATACTTTTCCTTTCAGCGGTGCAGTATTTTACTTCAAAGGTGAAGAATATAAAATTATGGATGCATCTATTGAATCATGGAGCGGAATAGAGGGCAGACCTGGCGAGATTGTAACAATAAATGATTATGGTATTGTTGCAGCATGTGGAGAAGGCTCTATTTTAATAAAAGAAGTAGAGTATAATGGGCAGATTGTTAAATCATTAATGATGAATATATATGAGGGTGAAATACTTATATAAATATAAAACTGTGAAAAATAGTGATTGTTTCAAAAATTTTTTTTGTTTTTTTATTTTGTATACAGGCAGTTAAAGAAATATGATGGGCCAGTTCAAAGTTTATGCTTGAAAAGTCGTAGACCATTGACCAGTCCAACTAAACACAGTGAATTAGAATTGGAGTTGATATCTACAATGTATGCAGCAAACGATTTATATGGTATGGCAGAGGTATATGTAAGACTTCTAGAATTTGGATATAATCGTAGTTCTGTAAGTATGTGTTGTGCAAATAAGGAAGAAAGGCTTAAAGTCATTAAATAAGGTAAAAAAGAGTTATACAATATATGAGAATATAACAGGTCAGTATATAGGTAACAAGGTTCAGATAGATATAAAATATGTTCCAAGGAATGTATAATGTTTCCAAGTTATAGCCAAAAATACTATAAGATAACGGCGATAGATGAATTCAGCAGAATGAGAGTATTAGAAATAGTAAAAGAAAAAAGCATATTTGAAACAGATAAATTTTTAGACAAACTGGAAAGTAAATTTGGCTTTCCAATAAATATCATTCAAGTGGATAATGGATATGAGCTTGTGAATGATAGAGAAGTAACAAATAAGAAAAGATACTTTGAAGAAACAGCAGACAAGAAAGGGTATACTATTAAACGAATAAGACCATACTCTCCATGGCAGAATGGAAAGGTAGAAAGAAGCTTTATGAGAAGATAGTAAAATTTTATATGCTAATAATAAATCTTACTTTAAAAATGAATTAATTAATGCTGTTAAAATACACCAAGAACGATACAATGATACAATAATACTGCTAAAATATGCTTAAATTTTAAATCTCCATATGAGATTGTTGAAGAAAATAAGTTTATAATATAACAAAAGATAGTTTTTATTGAATCTGTAACATATGGCCTGTTAGTTAAGATATAGTTTTTATATTTTACAGATTTTTAATTGACAATAGATTTTAAATATTGTAAAAACAATAATTGATTTATAAAATGGAGGGGCTATGGCAGCAAAACAAGCAGTAAGACCATTAAAACAAGGTGATTTAATAGGTATTTGTGGTGTTTATGCAATTATAAATGCTACAAAATATTTATTTCCAAAAGACCAGATTGATTTGGATGATTTATTTGCATTTATATTAACGAAAATAGATGAAAGAAATAATCCAAAACTTTTAACTGTTATTTTAAATGGTATGAGTAGGAGAACATTGGTAACTTTATATAATGATGTACTTAGAGAGTATGTCTTTCATATCAAGAAAGATTTAGATATGGTGGCAGAAAAGAAAAAACTGGAATCTTCTCAAATAGGAACTGCTGTTCAAGAAATGAAAGAATTTTTAGACAGAAGTAATAAAGATGGAATACGCAGAATAATTATTGTTTGTATAGATGGTAAAATAAGCCACTGGACATGTATCACAAGAATAACAGATAAGAAAATAGAGCTTTTTGATGGTGAAATAAAAAGTTATAATATTTCAAAATTTCACATTACAAAACAAGATGGTATAGTAGATTCTGATGAATTTTATATCTGCAAAGATAATGTAATATTTTTAGAAACTTATAGGGGCTAAGAATATTAAAAAGATAAAATAATGATGAGAAGTTTTGTTGCCCAGCATATTTCAGTAAAAGTTCATAGCATGTTCATCATTACAATGGAACAGTTTGTAATGCTCCAGTAGGCAATTCATATTGTCAGGTTTTAAAAAATATTATGAAAAATAAAAATATTGGTGAAGAATATAAAATTGCAGGTTATTTTTTTAGTGATTGTGCAAAGAAACCATCTACGGGTTCTGTAAAAAATATGGACTATGTCTAGTGGTTGTTAACTCCTTTATTTTATTTTTTTAGCTGAAAATAATATTTTATTTAAAGAGTTTTAACAACCACTTTTTTTATTGTTTTTTTCGCAATCGTTTTTAGATTTTACCTTATTATATACTAATTATAAATAATAATAATATTACTTAAATATATTTCCTATTTATTATCCAATATACTTATAATATTTATATATTCTAATTCTATTCTATTGATATATTTTTACAATTAATAATATCAGAATAAGAATAATCTAGAGCCTTTGCCCCCCCTAGCTTATTTCCCCTTATTCAGCAGGCGTTTTATATCCCTGTTTCTGCCAAAGTTTTTTAGCGGCAGTATATTTTTCAGTCTTGCAAAAAAGTTCTGTTTTTCTGTATCCTGCATATCTCCTGTATTTTCATCTTTTTTTAATCCGCCTCCTGTAAAAGAGTAAAGCACTGGAACTATAATCAATATAAGCATAGTAGAGAATGCAAGCCCAAAAATTACTGCATTTGCCATAGGTCCCCAATACTGGCTCATTTCAGCTCCTGTTACAAACTTCATATTTTTAAAATCTATTCCATAGCCTGTAGCCATAGGAAGCATACCTAAAATAGTTGTCCATGCTGTAAGCATTACAGGGCGGAAACGGACTGCTCCTGCTCTAATTATTGCATCTCTTGCTGCCATTCCTTCTGCCCGCAGCTGGTTTGTATAATCTATCAGCACAATTCCATTATTTATAACAACTCCTGCCAAAGAAATAGTGCCTATACCTGTCATAATAATGCCAAAATTTGTATTTGTTATAACAAGCCCCCAAAATATACCGCCTATTGAGAGCACAATAGTAAATAATATTATAAATGTTTGAGATACAGAATTAAACTCTATTAAAAGCACCATCAGTATTAAAAACAATGCTGCAAGCAGAGCCTGTCCTAAAAACATACCTGCTTCCTGCTGGTCTTCTGTTTCTCCTGTATAGTTCATTGTATATCCTGACGGCAGTTCAAAATCTTTTAATATTTTCATAACATCCTGCATAACTTCCACACTGCTTCTGCCTTCTGCATTGGCTGTAACATTAACAACTCTTTTGAAATCTATCCTTGTAATAGTGCCAAAACCTGCACTTAATGTTACATCTGCCACAGAGGATATAGGCACATATTTACCCTGCGGTGTATTTATCATAAGGTTTTTTATATCGTCTATACTTTTTCTCTGTTCATCTGGCAGCCTGACTTTAATGTCATATTCATCATCGCCTTCTCTGTATTTGCCAACCTCAATACCATAAACAGAGCCGCGAACAGCCTGAGCTATACTTGAAGTATTAAGACCTAATAGTGCTGCTTTTTCTCTATCTACATCTATTCTTATTTCCGGCTTTGATTTTACATAATCATCCTTTAAATCCACAAGTCCCGGTATCTGCTCTATTGTTTTTTTCACTTTTGCTGCAATACTTCCAAGCACATCAACATCTCTGCCTGATATTTCTATACTTACAGCAGCACCAGTAGGAGGCCCCATCTGCTCTTTTTCCCACACAACTTCTGTACCGGGGAAGAAATTAAGCCGTTCCCTAATCCTGTTTATAGTGGCAGGGGATGGCTCGTTTCTATCTTCAAAATCTAAAAACTCTATTGTAAGCCTGCCTCTGTGGGTTGCTGTCCCACCTGCATCTGAATAGTCTGCAGCAGCACCACCAACTTCTCCAAGTGTAAGTTTTATATCATTTTCATTAAGAGTGGCTTCTCTAAATTTATTTACAAATCCGTTAGTTGTGGCAGCATTTGTGCCTTCTGGTGCATTTGCTCTTATAAAAACACGGGCAGGGTCGCTTTCTGGGAAAAACTCCACTCCAAGCCCTCTTGCCCCAAATAAAAACATAGGCAGTATTACAAAAAATATGGCTGCAAATAGTGCTGTGATTCTATGATTTAATGCAAAATTTACAGTTTTCATATAAAACTGTATAAATTTTCCAAACTTTAAATCGTTTTCTTCCCCTATGTGTTTATCATTTACCCGCATAAAAGTTGAGCTTATAACAGGATTAAAAACAAGTGCGACAAATAAAGATGAAAGTAGAGTAATAATAAGTGTAATTGGCAGGAATTTCATAAATCCGCCAATAACACCCGGCCAGAATGCCATAGGCAGAAATGCAAATACTGTTGTTAATGTGGAAGCTACAACAGGCCAGCCTATTTCTTCTGATGCAGCAATTGCCGCTTCCACTCTGCTTTTGCCTTCCTGCATGTGTCTGTATATATTTTCAACTATTACAATGGCATTATCCACAAGCATACCAAGAGCCATAATTAATGAAAACAATACAAGCATATTTAATGTTATTCCTAGAGCCTGCAGCACCATAAAAGATATAAGCATACTAAAAGGTATAATTACAGCTGCAAAAAGTGAATTTAATTTACCTAAAAATAAAAACAGCACTAGAAATACAAGTATAAAACCTGTAATCATATTATTTTCAAGTTCATTAACCATTGATTTAATGTCTTTTGATATATCAGTAGTCAGTGTAAATTTAACAGCCGGTGGATACTCTGCCTCTGCATCTTTTATAGCATTTTTAACATCGTTTGCCATTTCTAATATATTTGCACCAACCCGTTTTTTAATAGATACGGATATGGCAGGCACACCATTTAATGAAGCATAGGAATCTTTATCTTCAAAAGAATCAAGCACTCTTGCAACATCTCTTAAATATACAGGTATTCCATTCTTTACTGTAACAACTATATCTTCTATTTCCTTAGCATTAGTATATTCTCCGGGTATGCGGACAAGATATTTACCCCTGCCAATATCAAGAGAACCGCCGGGGATATTGATATGCTCACCCTGCACAGCATTTGCTAAATCATTCATTGTAAGCGAATAAGACTGCAGCCTTTCATAATCAAACACAATAAGTATTTCTCTATCTCTTGTTCCTGATAAATCTACTTCTAAAACACCTTTTATGCTTTCAAATTTATCCTGCATTTCATCAGCTATTTTCTTTAAATCATGTTCAGGCACATCGCCAGAAATGGCTACAACAAACACAGGGAAATCGCTCATACTGATTTCTGTAATGATAGGCTCTTCTGTTAAATCCTGTGGCAAATCACTCTTAGCCTGGTCAACCTTATCCCTTACACGCTGTAAAGCCATATCAACATCAACATCAGGATTAAACTCTATACTGATATTAGAAACACTTTCAGCACTGTATGAAATAATCTCTTTTACACCCTCTATGCCGCGTAATTTATTTTCTATTTTAAATGTAACAAGAGATTCCATATCAGTAGGCGAAACACCAGAATATATAGTTGTTATAAATATATATGGTATAGGAACATCAGGATTAGCTTCTCTAGGCAGGCTGATATATGCAGATGACCCAAATATAATAAACACCATCATTAAGAGAAAAACAGCTTGTTTCCACTTTATAGCAGCTTTTGTTATAAGCATGGTTTACTCTCCCAGACGGACAGGTGAACCGTCTGATAAAAACTGCTGACCGCTTGTAATAAGCTCCCAGCCCGGCTCAATACCTGAAATAATTATTACTTTAGAGCCTATCATATCGCCTGTAACAACCTTTTTTTCTTCTGCTTTGCCATTATTGTTTATGAAAACTACTTTCTGACCATCTTTATCTATAACAGCATATATATCTGCAACCATTACATTTTGAAATGTTTTGCGGACAATATCCACTCTTACTATCCTGCCGGGTCTTATATCTCTGTCAAGAGCAATATCTATGCGGACTTTATGGGTTAAATTGCTGGCACTGTCACTTACTACTGAAATATAGTTAATAACACCCTGCTTGATATTTTTTTTGCTGCCAATTTCAGCCACATAAACATCAACTGTCTGACCAAGCTTTAAATATTTAACATCGTTTTCAGGCACATATACATAAATTTTCAGTTTAGACATATCTATAAGCCTGGCTACTTCTGTGCCGGGAGAAACATACTCGCCAATATCTGGCATAACATCATCAATAATACCTGTAACAGGGCTTTTTATAGTGCTTTTATTATATTCATCAAGAGCAAGCCTGTATGATACTTCTGATAAATTATATGTTTTTTTTGCTGTATCATACTGCTTTTGGGAAACTGCTTTTTGAGCATACAGATTTTTCTGGCGTAAATATTCCTTTTTATCATCTTCTAACTGGACTTTTGCAGAGTTTAGGTTAGCAAGCAGATTATCTGTATTAATTTTTAATATGGCTTCACCCTGCTTTACAAATGAGCCTTCATCTTTTCCTATCCATGTGACAGGTCCAGATATTTCTGATGGAACTGTAATATCATCCCATGCTTCTACAGTGCCTGGCAGAGTGTAATAATCTGTAATATCCTGAAGCACAACTTTTGTAACAGCCACATCAGTTGGTTTTACCTGAGCAGGCATATCATCTGCCTTATTCTCACCACTGCAGGAAGATAGTATTAAAAAAAATGAAAACAGAAATAGATATAAATGAAATTTTTTCATAAAAAACACTTCTCCACATGTATAATAGTAAATGAAATTAAGAGCAATATTATAATATTAATTAGAAAGTGTCAAAGTATAAAAACTTTTTCAAGACAAAACAGCAGGATTTATCTATTTTCTTTTTCATCTTCCAGTATTTTTACTTTTTCTTCAAGCTGCTTTAATTTAGTACCTGATGCATAAAAGTAGTAAGCCAATACTAACCAAATAAGAGCATAAGCTCCAATTAAATATTCAATATTATTCATCATAAATCTGCTCCTTCTAATCTGTTTCTAATAACTTTATACGCCTTTCAATATTTATAAGCCTTAGCCTGCGTATTAAAAGCGAAATATATATAATAGTAAAAATTCCAAGACATACGAGCATAGCAGTAAGCATATCAGGGTGCAGCCCGCCGCCCCCTTTCTGCACTACATTTGGATGTATTGTATTATTCCACCACTGTATTGATAAAAACACAACAGGCACATCAATAAAGCCAATTATACCTACCGCTGCAGAAAATTTTGCACGCCTGTCGCTTTCATCCATAAACTGCCTTAGCATAATATAGCCTACATATATAAACCATAAAAGAAGTGTAGAAGTAAGGCGTGGGTCCCAAGTCCAGAACTTGCCCCATGCAGGTTTCGCCCATAAAGGACCTGTTAAAATAACAATAGTGCAGAAAGCAAGCCCTATCTCTGCTGAGGCTGCTGCAATATCATCAAAAGTATATTTTTTTGTAATAAGATACAATATACTTGCCACAAATGTTACAAAAAATGCAGCAAATCCAATCCATGCAGAAGCCACATGAAAATAAAATATTTTTTGCACTATTCCCATAATTCTTTCAACAGGTGCATAGAAAAAAGCAAAATAAAGCCCAATAGGCACTGCAGCAAAAAGAAGTATAGAAAATATTTTGTCTAGTTTTGCAAGTTTAAACATATTAACTCCTATTAAAAATTTTTAAAGCGGCTTTTCTTTTTCCTTACTATTCGGGCGGGAAAAGACACCTCTCGCAAAAAACACTCGTCCATAAAATTTTTAAAACACACTCTGCCAAAATAATTTTGACTATTACTTTCATACAGCTTCAATGATATTATTCTTCTATAATGACACCAAATATGCCAAAAATAACAGCAGTAAATATTATATCAAATACTGCCATAAGTTTTATCCAGTTGTAACTGTATGTTATATCATGACCCAGCAAAAATATATTTGTAGAAAGTATTGCTGCAATAATCACTGGTATTAATACAGGCAGCATTAAAAGTGGCAGCATAATCTCTCTTGTTTTTGTGCGGACACTAATCATTGAAAATAATGTGCCAGTTACTGAATAACCATAAGTTGCAAGCAGAATTATTATAATCATAAGCCAGTGAGAAATAAGATTAATATTATAAAACACTAAAAACAGCGGAACTAATATTATTTCAAGTATAGTTAAAAATAAAAAGTTAGAAATCACTTTTCCAAAAAATACAGCACTTCTGTCAATTGGAGCAAGCATTAATGCTTCAAAATTACCGCCCTGTATTTCGCTCATCATAGTTTTATTAAGCCCTAAAATACCTGAAAATGTAACAGCCATCCAAAAAATACCGCCTGCTATTTCCTGCTCTGTTTTACTTCCCGGCTCACTTATAAAACTAAAAACAAGTGTAATAAGCACACCAAAAACTAATGTTGCATTAACTGTTTCCTTAGTTCTCAGCTCCATTAATATATCTTTTTTCAAAATGGCAAAAACTGCTTTAAAGTAATTCATCTTTTAAATCCTTATTACCTGCCACATCTAAATACATCTGCTCAAATGATGCAGTATCTATCTCTGACTTTAACTTGTTAAATACTATTTTTCCGCTTTTCATAATAATCACATTGCTTGCTAAATCAAGCCCTGTATGAATATCATGAGTAACCATTAAGATAGTTTTATTATGGCTTAGCTGCTCTTTTAAAAGGTTTGAAAGCTTATTGCCTGCAAGACTGTCAAGTCCGGTATATGGCTCATCTAAAAATATAATTTCTGGTGAATGGATTAATGCTCTTGCAATAGATATTCTTTGCAGCATACCCCGCGAATAAGTGCGGATAGCGTCATTTCTTCTGGAATATAAATCAAGCTGTTTTAAAAGACTTTCTGCTTTCTGCCTTACATTTGATACATTATAAAGTGAGCCATAAAACTCTAAATTTTCCACAGCAGAAAGACTTTCATATACAAAAGGCTGGTGAGAAATAACACCAAAATTTGCCCTGTAAACATCAGCCAGCTTCCTGCTTTCCACTCCGTTATATAATAGTGTGCCAGAAGTCAGCCTTGTCTGCATAGAAAGTATTTTAAGAAGTGTAGATTTTCCTGCCCCATTTGAGCCAAAAATTGTAATAGATTGACCTTTATATATATCTAAATCTATTTTTTTTAAAGCTGTAACTGTGCCATATATTTTACCTGCTTTTCTTAAAGAAATAAGACTTTTTTCACTATCTTCTGCCATATAAAAAAGTTTACCCTTTCCCTTTAAATTTTTTAGACTTGCTTCATAAGAAACATACTATCTGCCACTTTGCTAAAAAGTATAAATTTTAATCTCTAAATAGTATCCTAAATATATTAATTTTGCAATATAGATACTTCGCTTTAGGCTCAGTATGACATCATCACAGCAGTTCTACTGCAAATTATCTATTATAAATTATTTTTCTACACTAACCACTGTCTATTCTGAGAATCTGATGTGATTAGCTGCAATTAACATTATAAACTTTTTTAGTTACTATCTCAAAAACAGCAATATACATAAATAAGGCTCGGTGGGGAGACCGAGCCTTATAACAGCTAATATCTTTTGAGGAGTTTATATATCTGCGTTTATTTCCGCCATTGCTTTATTATGTTCTTCCACATCCATACCATCATAGCGGGATGGACATTTTGCTAAAAGTGAGTTAGCAACAAACTTTTTATTTGCTTCATCATAAATGCCTTCCACAATAACTTCTACTTCTTCTTGAAAAGCATCAGGCACTATGCCTTTATATTCTACCTTAATGAAACTGTCATCATTTTTATCTTTCATATCAAAAGCTAAATCAAGCTGGGCTTTTGTAACAGTGCCGCTCATAACAGTGCCGCTTACTTTTATGCCCTTGTCTTGAAATTTTGCAGGGTTATTAACTATTTCAGAAACTTCTGCATCATGCAGTGAATGGTTTGCAAAACCGCTTGCTAATAAATAGGTTAATGCTCCAACTACTACAAGACCAACTGCAATAAGTTTTTTTCTGCTGTTCATAAATACCCCTTATTTTCTATGATATTAATTTATATCAAAAAGTTTTATTATTAAATTCAAAAAAAAATTAACTACACAATATCTACAACTTTTCATTGTATTATAATGAAAATCTATATATTGCCTACACAATCTGTTACTATAATGTTAATGCGTAATATATAAACGGAGGATATATTGTTTGTATCAGAAATACCATCAATGTTTGCATCATTTATTGCAGGCATTTTAACATTTTTATCACCCTGCATTTTTCCACTGCTGCCGGGATATATATCATTTATGTCTGGGGAAAGTTTAGAAAACTTAAAAACAGATACTGCAGACAGCAGCAGATTTTCTCCAAGATTTAAAGCATTTTTAGGTGCACTTTTCTTTGGGCTTGGGTTCACTATTGTTTTTGTGGCTCTTGGTGCTACTGCCACATCTTTTGGCAGGGTATTAAACAGCTATCAGACACTGCTTTCGCAGATAGCAGGGGTTATTGTGATTATTTTTGGACTGCATATGATAGGTGTTTTTAAGATAAAGTTTTTAATGAAAACATCAAAAATTAACTATGAAAAAAAATCATTTCCGTTTTTTTTAAATGCATTTTTTTTAGGGATAGCTTTTGTGCTGGGCTGGACGCCATGTGTGGGTCCTATTCTTGCAGGCATACTGGCTGTTGCATCGCAGGAATCATCAGTTACTCAAGGCATGCTGCTTTTGTTTGTTTATTCACTTGGGCTGTGGATTCCTTTTCTTGTGGCAGCATTAGCAGTAAATGAAGTAATCAGTGCTGTCCGAAAAGCTGGCAGATACCTTATATGGGTGGAAAGAATAGCGGGAGCACTGCTTATTATAATAGGACTGCTGCTTTTAACAAATAAAATGACTGCTCTTACTGTCTGGTTTACAAAAGTTTTTTCTTTTCTGCCAGTTGTTGGATAATATTTTTTATAATTTGAATTTACCAAAAAAACTTAAATAAAGCTATATAATGAATATAGCAAGATAATTAAGTCCATAAGGTCATACTGAGAGTGATAATGCGAAGTATCTAAAAATATAGATAATTTAAATATATTATACATTACTGCAATATATGTAATTTAGATTTTTCGCCTTAAAATCAGGCTCAAAATGACTGTAACTTGAAAAATGTATGTCAATCCTGAGACTGCTCCTGTGTCTTACTGAGCCTTATATGACAATATTTTTGTTAAAGTCCATCTATTTTACTTTTCTTTCAGTAAATTCTACTTTAAATTTTTCCATAATCTCTATAGATATATCAAACTCTTCAAGCAGTTTTTTAATTAAGCTGCCTAAAACAGAGTAAAGCTCTTTATATTTTAAAAGCAGCAGAACATCTCTTTCAGGGCTGTCACTTTGCTTATGTTTAATGCTGTTTATATCCTGCACTACTTTTATATAAATTGACTGCACATAGTGCATTAAAATTAAATAGAAATCATTTGTAGCAAACTTCTGGACAGTATCTTCTACTATTTTCATATTAGCTTTATATGCAGTATAGTCTTCCCCTTTTGGTGCAACATCTGTGCATCTAAGTATTTCTTCAACTACAGCACATTTCTCTAAACTTTCGTTACATATATCAATAGTTTTATTACAGAAATCTTTAGCATGATAAAGTTTTTTTAATGTTTCTTTAATCTGCCTTTCTTTTTCTTTATGTTTTATCTGTTTTAAATGTTTTTTAATTTCAGAAGTAGTATTAATATCTTCTTTTATATACTTATCAATAGCTTCTTTAAATGTCATAATTTGAGTGCCATGTATTTTTGCACCACCTTCTGTTGCATTAATAGCTGTCCCTTGATATGTGGCAATATCTCTTTCATAATGCAGCAGAAACTGCTTATAAACTGGTCTTGTTTTAACTCTTTCCTGATAATTGCCTTCTACTTCAATAAGGTCTTTTTCTGTTAATTTATCGCTGCCGTAATGGAAACCTGCTGCATGGGTAACTAAATCATCAGTAATAGCTAAATCCTGCCCTATCATAATTATAGGGTCACATCCTAAATATTCCAGCACTTTAAAAGCCATATTACCTGCTGATGGTCCAATATCCAATATGCCTTTTTTAATATCAAGCCATTCAAATGTTGCAAACTTACGAAAAACAATAATTTTTTCGCCGGGAAAATTTGCATAAGTTTCAGGCACAACAACAGGACATGCTGCTAAATATGAATCTTTTACATCTTCTTCTGTTAAGCCTTCAAAAAGATAAGATGTTGCAATAACACGCTCTAAACTTGTAACAAAATGAGCAGGGGGCAGATTATGATGTTTTAAAATTTTTACACTTCCATCTGCTGCACATATTACAGCTTTCTCTCTTAATCCTTCTAATAATTTAACATTTTTATCAAGAGATGGACCAGAAGCAACAACGATACCCGGTTTCCCTTTAAATACATCTTTCAAATCAGCAATACCTGTATAATCAATAATAGTAGGAATGTTTCTTAATGTAAATTTTATACCTAAAAGGCTGTCGTATGGGTCATTTCCATAAAGCAGAAGAACCTGATTTATTGCTTCTTTAACCATTTGCAGAGAATTAAGATAGTAATCTTTATTTACTGCAAAAGATACTGGCTGCTCTATGACATTTATGGCTTTTAAAAAATACATATTAGCAGTCATATTAAAAAAATTAAATATTACAGGGTATGACATTCTTATATCTTCACATCCTGCAAAAAAAACATTTGAACTGTTTATTAAATCTAGACAATTATGTGTGCTGAATACTGTTTTTAAAAGTTCAGGGTCTCTTTCAATAATTAATAATCTTGCTCTTGGACACTGCCTTATATACTCACAAGCTTCATAAGAAAGCCCAAAACCTAAAAATACTGCCAAATCAGGAACATTTAATTTCCTTTGTTTTATGTCCTGCTCAGCAACACGATATGGATCTATATTATTATAAAAATTTTTATTAAATTTTATATCAATAAGAGAAGGAAGTTTATCTTTTCTTTGAGATGGTGCAACTACATATCTGCCAGTAAGCTGTGTATTATCAATAATTTGAGCTAGTCGTGGGTTGCGTTTTGCAAGTGCTTCTATATTTTTCTTATAAAGCATATTGTTCTCCTTAATCTATTAATTCATTTTTCAAAGGTGTATTTGCTTTTATATCTTTACCTGCTTTTCTGCCTAATATTTCATTATAATATTTTGGACTTATTCCTAAATTAGGACGAAATGAGCCAATATTTTCAGAAGTAAATTTTTCCCCTTTCTTTATATCTTTTATAACATAAAGGCTTCGCATAAAATGCCTGTTTTTCTGCACTGCCTTATTTATGGTATAATCTATATATCCAAGAGATTTTTCTGCTGTTCTTATATCATCTACAAAATGCTTAAATTCTTTTTCATCAAGAGAAAATGCAGCATCTGGAGAGTTGATTGATTTATCAAGTATAAAATGCTTTTCAATCACTTTTGCACCGAGTGCTGCGGCTGTTACAGCTGTAATATTGCCTAATGTATGGTCAGAAAGCCCTGTAATGCAGTTAAAATCTTCACTGATTTTTTTTATCATTAAAAGATTTGCATCTTCCACAGGGGCAGGATAGCTGCTTGTGCATTTTAAAAGTATTATATCATTATTGCCAGCTTTTCTGCATACATTAACTGCATCTTCTATTTCCTGATATGATGCAACACCTGTTGACATTATTACAGGTTTATTTTTTTTAGCAGTATATTCTATTAAAGGCAAATCATTTATTTCAAATGATGCTATTTTATATGCAGGCATATTTAATTCTTCTAAAAAATCTACTGCCACTTTATCAAAAGGGGAAGAAAACAGTATAAGCCCTGACTTTTCAGCAGTTTCTTTTAATGTTTTATGCCACTGCCATGGTGTGTGTGCTTTATCATAAAGCTGATAATATGTTAAACCGTCCCATAATGAGCCTGATTTTATAATAAAATTCTCGTCATTAGAATTAAGTGTAATAGTATCTGCCCTGTAAGTTTGCAGTTTCACAGCGTCTGCTCCGGCACGGGCTGCTGCTTCAATAGTTTTAACAGCTAAATCAAGGCTGCCGTTATGGTTTGCAGAAAGCTCTGCTATAATAAATGTTTTGTCTTTTCCTATTTCAAAATCTGCTATTTTCATCTTTTGCCATATTTATTTAACTTTAATATATATTCTATTACTTCATCATCTCTTTTATTTTCAGTAAAACCGCATTGTGTTATGCAGTGTATGGAAATTAAATTTGTTTTAAATACTTTCATTATTAATAATTCTAGGTTTAATGTAATAGCAGCATATTCACAAGCCTTATTTATAAGCAGTTTTCCTATACCTGTTTTTTTTGTAAAAGGATTTTTATAATACCCTAGATTTGCCGTTCTGTTATGTATATCAGTAAATCCAACAACTCCCACAGGCTCATTATCAAGAACTGCTAAAAAATATTTCTTTGTAATATCTTCATTTAATGATTTAATGAACTCTCTATGCTCAATAATTGATATTTCATTTCTATTAAATGAATTAGAGCGGACTATATCACTATTTCTCCATATATATATATCATTTATGTATGTTTCAGAAAGCATTTTAAAATCAATAAAATCCATCTATTAATTTCCTTCTTATATTATTAAGAAGAAAATTAATATAATATATTTCTTCTTAACTTGTTTATTTTATATACTGCTTTATACTTATCCAAAAATTTTGAACTAAACCACTAAATAAATTTCTCTTTTCTGCAAAGGTGTAAGTCCACAGGCTGCATACCCCCCCCATACATATAATTTATATTATTAATAGTTTTGGGTAATATCAATCTGTCGCAGCTTGTTTTTAGTGAAAGTATTTTATAAATAAGCTGATTACTTTTTTTGCCTAAAAGATATATATTCATTGGTTTCTCTCTAATAATTTAAAAGCATTATTCATACCATTTAATTTAAGCAGTTTTAATGCTTCTGCTATTTCTTCCTGCTCGTTTTTCCATACATATTTTTGATAAATTTGATTATTTAATATTTTAAGCCATTTGTTTTTCTCAAAAAGGTTTATAATATCTTTATAATTAAAATCACTGCCCAGCATAAAATAAACAATATTCATTAAAGCATAATCTTCATAAGTATCAACTGTAATGCGAATATCAGAATAATCATGCCCGCTTTTCTCTAAAAAATCTATTTTTATATAACTGTCATTTTTTCTTGCATGCCATGTAACATGCTCTCTGACTTTTACATCTTTTTCTTCCCTGTCAGTTCTTTTTAAAGCAGCTAATGTTATTACTTCCGTATCAAGCCCGTGCGGAAATGTTCTTTTTTCTACATTTGATACATAATCAGCAGATGAATTTTCATGAATTTTTATACATTCTTTTATAACTTCATCATCAATGCACGGGCAGTCTGCTGTAATTCGCACAACTCGTTCTATACCATATTTTTCGCATGCTTTAATATAACGCATAAGCACATCGTCAAGGCTGCCCCTGAATACATCTGCACCATATTTTAAGGCTTCCTGCTCTGTTAAATCATCATCTTGATTATCACTTGTTGCAAGAATAACATTATCACATACTTTTTTAGCACGCATTATTACTCTGCCAAGCATAGATATACCGCTTCCTGCAGGAAGCTCCATTAATATTTTATCTTTAAGTCTTGTTGAAGAACGCCTTGCTTGAATAACTATCCCTGTTTTCATTACAATACCTTTAATGCAGTGCTGATTTTATCTATTACAAAATAAACTTCTTCGTTAGTTAAAAGTGGATAAACAGGCAGAGAAAGCTCCCGTCTGTAAAAATCATAGGCAAGCGGTGTTTCTTTATAATCATATCCTAATATTTCATAATAAGGGTGCTTATTTACAGGCATATAGTGGATTTGAGTAAATATATTATTTTCTTTTAAATAATAATATACTTTATCTCTTAACTCATTAGTTTCAAAAAGCACTGGAAATAAATGATGAGAGTTAAGTCTGTCACTATATTTTTTCTGCATAGTTATTTTATTATTATCTTTAAAAGCATCATAATATATATCTGCAATATCAAGCCGTCTTTTTATAAAATCATCTGCCCTTTTCAGCTGACTTATACCAAGAGCAGCTTGAATATCAGTCATTCTGTAATTATATCCTAATAACTGCATTTCGTGATATGTGGGGCTGTCTGGAACATTTTTAAAATTTACTTTTTCCATACCATGACTGCGAAGTAAAATGCTTGTTTTATATACTTCTTCATCATTTGTAAGTATTGCTCCGCCTTCTGCTGTTGTAATATGCTTTACAGGGTGAAAGCTGAAAACTGCTGCATTAGAATATTTGCAGCTGCCTGTTTTGCTGTTTTTATAACAGCTGCCAAGTGCATGACATGCATCTTCTACTATTTTAATATTATAGTTTTCAGCAGTTTTGCTAATCTCTTCCATATTGCATGTAAGCCCTGCATAGTGAATTGGCACAATAATTTTTGTATTTTTTGTAACAAGTGGATTTATTTTATATTCATCTATTAAAAAGTCATCAGGCTTTATATCTGCAAACTTAACTTTTGCTTTTATATAAAGGGCAGCATTGCCTGTTGCAGCAAATGTATTAGCACATGTTATTATCTCATCATTTTCTTTTAACCCAAGAGCAGCATAAGCAATGTGTAAAGCAGCTGTGCCAGAAGATACTGCAACTGCATATTTTGCACCAGTATATTCTTTTAATGCTTTTTCAAAAGCAGGCACATATTCGCCTTGAGTAATTGCAGAAGAATAAAGTGCTTTTACTACTATATCTTTATCTTCCTGACTGATTGTCTGCCTGCCATAGGTAATTTTTTCCATTTTATTTTGCCATTTCATTTATTTTTTCTTGAACATCTTGTGCTATTCTGCATAAAAATTCAGGGTTTATTTTTTCAGGATTATTATCGCTTGAATAACAAAAATCATCAGGCAGAGATTTTCCATTTGTAGACTTTGATATTGTTTCCCAGTTTCTAAATTCAGGCATAATTCTATAATGGTCATCAAATTCCAAAGTGTGCCTTGCATCATCACTTGGTATCATTACTTCATGCATTTTTTCACCGGGTCTAATGCCTATATCTTCTATTTTACATTCTGGTGCGATTATTTTTGCAAAATCTTCCATAGTTGCAGATGGAATTTTAGGAACAAATATTTCCCCGCCTTCCATTTCGTGAAATGCTTTAATCACAAGATTTATTGCCTGTTCAATAGTTATCCAGAACCTTGTCATATATCTATTTGTTATGGTAATCACACCTTTTTTCTTCTGCTCTAAAAATAATGGCAGAACAGAGCCGCGGCTGCCAAGCACATTACCATATCTAACAACGCTGAATCTTGTAACTCTGCCGCCTGCATAAGCATTACCTGCTACAAAAAGTTTATCACTTGCAAGTTTTGTTGCACCATACAGATTTATAGGGTTTGCAGCCTTATCTGTAGATAAAGCAACTACCTTTTTTATACCTGCATCAATAGCAGCTTCTATTACATTTTCAGCCCCTATTATATTTGTTTTAATAGCTTCAAAAGGGTTATATTCTGCTGCAACCACTTGTTTAGAAGCTGCTGCATGAACTATATAATCTACACCGTAAAATGCACGGTTTAACCTATCCCTGTCTCTTACATCACCAATAAAAAAACGAAGATTAGCTATATTTTTATATTTTCTTTCCATTTCATACTGTTTAAATTCATCTCTGGAAAAAATAATTATCTTATTTGGTTTATATTTTTCAGCAACAAATTTTACAAACTGCTTGCCAAAAGTCCCTGTTCCGCCAGTAATTAAAATATTTTTTCCATCAAACATATAAATCTCCAAAAATTAACTTTGTTTTACTGAAATAACATGCTTATTGCTGCATATTTTTTCAGAAAGCATATCTGACTGCTTTTTATTTTTAACCATTACAACAAATTCCATTTTTGCTGTGCCGTCACCATAGTTTTTTATATTCATTTCATGAATATTTAAGCCCATATCTTTTATGATAGTGGATATTTCAACAAATACACCAGATATATCTTCAAGTATCGCTTTATATTTAACAGGCATACTCAGCTTATCAGAGTTATCCCATTCAACATCAACTATCCTGTCTTTATTTTCTTCCAGTCTTGTAATATTTGGACAGTCTGCTTTATGGACAATTATTCCCCTGCCTGTAGAAACATAGCCTTTAATAGCATCTCCCGGCAAAGGCGAGCAGCATTTAGCAGTTTTAATCATCATATTATCTACACCGCTTATCTTAAATGGCTCTAGTTTCCTGTTAATAACCTGCTTTACAACATCTATTTCTTCTTCTCTTATATCAGGTAAAAAAAGATGTAGCAATTTCCTTGCCGAAATTTGACCAAACCCAACATGAGTGATTAATTCATCAAGACTATGCACTGAAAATTTATCAAGGGCTTTTTTCAAATCCTGCTTATCTGAAATGATTTCTTCAAAATCAAGTCCAGAATGTTTAAACTCTTTATTTAAAATCTCTCTGCCTGTTAAAATAGCTTTTTCTGTATCTTTTTTCCGTAAAAAAGCACTAATTCTTGAATAAGCTCTGTTAGTTTTTACAATATTCAGCCAGTCTTTTCTAGGCTCCTGAGTTTGTGATGTTAAAATCTCTACTTTATCACCACTGTTTAATTTTACCTTTAATGGTGCTATTCTGCCATTGATTTTTGCACCAACACAAGTATGACCAACCTGCGAATGTATTGCATAGGCAAAGTCAATAGGTGTAGAATCCACAGGAAGCTCTACCACATGGCCGTGTGGTGTAAAAACAAATATCTGCTCCCTGAATACATCTTCTTTAATAGCATTAACAAACTCTGTAGGTGATTTTTCTTTATTATTATCTTCTAATGCATGCCTTAACCATGCAAACTGTTTATCTTCTTTAGGGTTAAATATACGACCTTCTTTATATGCCCAGTGAGCTGCTACCCCTTCTTCTGCTATTTTATGCATTTGTCTTGTGCGGATTTGAAACTCTACCATCATACCACCCGGACCCATAACAGTAGTATGTATTGACTGATACATATTTGCTTTTGGATTTGCAATATAGTCTTTTATTCGGTGCGGTATAGGTGTCCATAAAGAATGAATAATACCAAGAGAAGAATAACAGTCTGATTTTGTATTAACAATAACACGAAGTGCAAGCAAATCAAAAATATCTTCAAATGATGTGCCTTTTTTAATCATTTTAGAATATATACTGTAAAAATGTTTTGGTCTGCCAGATATTTCCCCTTCAATATTTGCTTTTTGCAGAGCAAGAGAAATAATATCTTTAACTTCACTTAAATATTCTTCCCGCTCACCCCGTTTCATTTTTACTTTATGGTGTATTTCATAATACATTTCAGGGTTTAATATGCGGAATGCTCTATCTTCTAACTCCCATTTTATCCATGCAATACCAAGCCTGTCTGCAAGTGGAGCATAAATATCCATAGTTTCTCTTGCAATGCGTTTCTGTTTATCTTCTCTCAGGCTTTCAATAGTTCGCATATTATGCAGTCTGTCTGCCAGCTTAATAATAATAACTCTTATATCATCACTCATAGATATAAGCATTTTTCTAAAAGATTCTGCCTGTTTTTCTTCTTTTGACTGGAATGGAATTTTGCTGATTTTTGATACTGCATCTACTAAAAATGCAACAGATAAGCCAAACATTTCTTCTATCACTTCATAAGTAGTATCAGTATCTTCAATAGCGTCATGCAGAAGCCCTGCAATAATACAGTCAATATCCATTTTCATTTCAGCAAGAATGTAGGCAACATTTAACGGGTGGGAAAGATATGCCTCACCGCTCTGCCTAATCTGCCCCCTGTGCTGCTGGGCTGCATAAACATAAGCAATATTTAATTTATCTATCTGGGCTTCAGGATTATTGCTTACAACTTTATCCTGAATATCCATAAGTCTGATTGTTTTTTGAATACTCATTAGCAAATACCATAAAAAATAATATGTATTATAAAATGGAATGATATAAGTATCAAGTAATTTTACAAAATTTATTTGCTTTTCTGTTTTTTAAAATATAAAATATATAAAAGATTTGATAGTGTATTACAGATATATACTTTTGTATTAATCAGATTTTTTTATATCTTTTAAGTTAAGCTGTATAACTTTTGTATTTTTCCATGTATTATGAACAAGAGAAAAAAGAATATCAAATTTATCATTTTCTGCCATTAATGACTTATATTCTTTCATATTATAGCCTATTGCTTCAAAAATAAGCCCATTTTTTTCAAAAACACATTTTAAATGGTTAAAATTCTTGCCAACAAATGTTTCTACCTGATATTTAAAAACTTTTTTCATAAAAAATACAGGCTCTTTATTGCCCTGACCATAAGGCTCTAATTTTTCAAGCCACTGCATTACTTCATTTGTTATATCTTTTGAATCTATTTCTGCATCAATATATATTTCTGGTATAAAATCTTCTTCTTTTAAGGAAGTTTTTACTACTTCATTAAACCTGTTTCTAAATTCTTCAAGATTTTTCTTTTCAAGTTTAACTCCAGCAGCATATTTATGACCCCCAAAAGATATTAATATATCTGATAAGCTGCTTAACCCATCATATAGATGAAATCCCGGTATACTTCTTGCTGAGCCTTTATATACTCCATTATCTTCTGTTAAAATAACTGTCGGTTTAAAGTATTTATCTACTACCCGCGATGCTACTATCCCTATAACACCCGGATGCCAGTTATCAGAAGCGATTACAAGACCTGACTGAAGCTCTGCATATTGGTTTTTCTCTATTAAATCATAAGTCTGCTGCAAAATGTCTCTTTCTATCATCTGCCTGTATTTATTTTCATTATCAAGCTCTAATGCCAGCTGTTTAGCTTCACTTCTGTTTTGAGTAACAAGCAGTTTAAAACTTTTCTCTGAACTTGCCATTCTACCCATAGCATTAATACGCGGAGCAAGCTGAAAGCCTATATTTGATGTTTTCATTTTTTTAGATGCTGATAAATTTTCAACTGTTTTTTTAAGCTCATCTATCCCTATACGGACATTTTCCCCGCTCATAAGCTCTAAACCATGGCGGACAAATATCCTGTTTTCATCAACAAGGGGCATAACATCTGCTATTGTGCCAAGAGTAACAATATCTAAAAGGTTTCTTATATTTGGCACTTCCTGCTTAAAAAAATCATATTTTTTAAGCACAAACCTTAATGCCATGACAGTTTTGAAAGCTACACCTACTCCAGCTAATGTTTTATTAGGATAAGTATCGTCTTCACGCATAGGGTTTATGATAGCATAAGCTGCAACAGGCAGTTCTTTTGATGGCTGGTGGTGGTCTGTAATAATAATATCCATTCCATGTATAGATGCTTCAAGCACTTCTTGGACAGCACTTATGCCGCAGTCTACTGTAATAATAAGGTTTGTTTTCCTTGCAGCTATTTCTTTTACAGCTTCCTTATTAAGCCCATAGCCTTCTTCTAATCTGTTTGGAATATAGTAAGATACATTTGCACCACACTGCATTAAAAATATATATAATAAAGCTGTGGCAGTAATGCCGTCTACATCATAATCGCCATAAATACATATTCGTTCATGATTCATAACAGCTTTTGCAATACGCTCTGCTGCCTTTTCCATATCACTTATTTCAAAAGGATTTCTTAAAGATTTTAAAGAGCCGTTAAAAAAGTTTTCAATATCATCTGGAGATGATATTCCTTTTTTCAGCATTAATTCTGCAACAGGCTTTGGCATATTATGTTTGTATGCAGTTTCTTCAATTAGATTTTTATCAACAGAATTATATATCCATTTGTATTTTATACTTTTAAAGTTACTATTCATTTTAATATGATATATCATTTTTATAAAAATATACAGTATAATTTATTGATTTATCAATATTTTTCCAAAATTGGCTGCTGAATATATATTTTACTTTGTTATTTCATAAATATTGTTCTATTATCAACTAATAAAATAAAAATAGTTGACAATAATATTTTTGTGTGTATTATTATTGAAGTGGTGGAAAATGAATTTAAAGGAAAAAATATTTAATCTTCTAAACGAAAAAAATACAGAATTTATTTCTGGTCAATATTTGGCAGAAGTTTTTAATGTAAGCCGTAATGCTGTATGGAAAGCAGTAAACAGTCTTAGAAAAGACGGGTGCAATATTTATGCTGTTCAGAATAAAGGCTATACACTAGACAGTGGCGGCATATTTACTGGGGAAATTATTAAGTCATATATGCAGCTGCCTGTAAAAATAGAATATATACCTAATGTTACTTCTACAAATGATATTATTATGGAATACGGCAGACAGGGTGCAGAAGAATTTATAACAGTTGTTGCAGACAGCCAAAGCAACGGCAGAGGAAGAAAGGGAAGAATATTTTATTCACCTGATAATGCTGGCACTTATTTTTCCATACTTTTAAGACCAAATGTTCATTTTTCTGAAAGTTTATATATTACAACAGCAGCAGCTGCTGCTGTTACAGAAGCCATTAAGCAGCTTTATAATATGGATACACAAATAAAATGGGTAAATGATATATTTTATAATGGCAAAAAAATATGCGGCATACTAACAGAAGCCCATCTTGATATGGAAAGCGGCACTGTTGACTATGCTGCTCTTGGTATAGGCATTAATGTTTTTGAGCCAAAAGAAAGCTACCATAAAGATATAAAAAATATTGCAGGAGCAGCTTTTTCCCGCAGTTTGTTTGATAATAAAATAAGATGTGAAATTACTGCAAAAGTCATAGAAATATTTTATGAATACTATAAAAATCTTTCTGATATGACATTTCTAAACACTTATAAATCAAGGTCTTTTTTAACTGGGAAAAATATAACTGTTGAAAAAGATGGTATTATGCAGAAAGCATTTGTAAAAGGTATTGATGATAAATGCAGGCTTTCTGTGCTTTTTGAAAATGGCATAGAAGAAAATCTTTTATCTTGCGAGGTAAGTTTATGACACAAAATAACACACGGTATGCAGCTTATACTGGCCTGTTTACTACATTAATTATACTTGGAGCATTTATTAAAATTCCAGTTCCTGTTATCCCTTTTACACTGCAGTTTTTATTTGTTTCGCTTGCTGGTCTTTTACTGGGTGCAAAATACGGCGGATTAAGTGTGTTTATATATGCAGCACTTGGGCTTGCAGGACTTCCAGTATTCACAGCAGGAGGCGGCATTACTTATGTTGTTTTTCCTACTTTTGGCTATATTATAGGTTTTATTTTTTCTGCATTTGTAACAGGCATAATATCAACTAAAATGCAGCCGAATACAAAAAACTATATGTTTGCTTCTTTCTGCGGGCTTATTATTTTACATATTATTGGCATCCCTTACTATTATATTATTTCCCATTATGTAATACAAAATTCGTTAACTTTTAAAGAGATATTTCTTTTCTGCTTTGTATATACTGTGCCGGGCGATTTACTTTTATGTCTTTTATCTGCCCGTATAGCTTTAAAATTAAAACCATTTATAAATAAAGGCAATGATGATGGTAAATAAAATAAAAAACAAAATTTTATCAGAGGAAAAAATAACTTATGGTGAAGCTCTTTCATTAGCTGATGCTCCCATAAATCAGCTGATAAGTGCAGCAGATGAAATTAGAAAGCATTTTTGCGGCAATATTTTTGATATATGCTCAATTATAAATGCAAAAAGTGGAAGATGCAGTGAAGACTGTAAATTTTGTGCACAGTCTGCCCATTATAAAACAAATATTAATGAGTATCCTATACTTGATAAGGATGAAATTATAAAAAATGCTTTATATATGGCTGAAAAAGGTGTGCTGCGTTTTTCTATTGTAACATCAGGCAAAGCATTAACTGATAAAGATGTGAATATATTAGCAGAAACTATAAAAGAGATTAAATCAAAATCAAATATTTCAATATGTGCTTCTCTTGGACTGCTTTCAGACGAAAACTTTAAGAAATTAAAAGATGCAGGGCTTGAAAGAGTGCATAATAACCTTGAAACTTCTAAAAACTTTTTTCCAAAAGTCTGCTCTACCCATACTTTTGATGATAAAGTAAATGCTTTAAAAGCTGCATTAAAATCCAACCTTTCTGTATGCAGCGGCGGTATTATAGGGCTTGGAGAAAGTATGCAGGATAGAATTGATTTAGCTTTTTCACTTGAAAAATTAAATATAAAATCTGTGCCTTTAAATATACTTTCCCCTGTAAAAGGCACGCCTTTTGAAAACAATAAGCCATTAAGCGAAGAAGAAATATTAAAAACTACAGCCATATTTCGTTTTATTATTCCTGATGCTTTTATCCGCCTTGCTGGTGGCAGGTCTATTTTAAAAGATAAAGGCAAAAAAGCATTTTTATCTGGTGCAAATGCTGCAATTACTGGCGATATGCTTACAACCTGCGGTATATCTGTTGATACTGATATGCAGATTATAAAAGAAACTGGATATATTGTAGAGCTGATAAATTGAGTAAATCTATATTTATAACAGGCACAGGGACAGATATAGGCAAAACTTATGTTTCTGCTCTGATTATGAAAAAAATGATAAATGAAAATATGAATGCCTGTTATTTTAAACCAGTTTTAAGCGGTGCTGAAAGAAGACAGGGCAGAATATATGCAGGGGATATTGAATATGTTAAAGAAATAAGCGGATTAAATGAAGATACTAAAAATATGGGCTCTTTTATTTATGAATATCCTGCATCGCCTCATCTTGCTGCAAAACTTGAAAATAAGCCATTTAATATGGAAAAAGTAGTAAACAGCTATAATAAATTATCAGAAAAATATGACTATATTTTAATAGAAGGTGCAGGTGGCATTTTTTGCCCATTTACTGATGATTATAAGCCTATTTATACAAAGGAAATTATAAAATCTCTTAATACTTCCTGTATTTTAGTTTCAAATACAGGACTTGGAGCAATAAATAATGCAATGCTTTCTGTATACTATATGAGAGATAAAAAGATAGATATAAAAGGCATAATATTTAATGACTATAAGGACAGTCTTATAGAGCAGGAAAATATAAAATTTATTACAGAAAATTCAAAGCTCAGGCTGCTTGCAGTAGTAAACCATAAAGACAATAATATTAATATTGATTTAAAAAACATATTTGGAGAATAATATGGCACAATATACATCCCTTGAAGAAAAGGACTTAAAATATATATGGCATCCCTGCTCTCAAATGAAAGATTATGAAAGCCTTGCACCAATGATTATAGAAAAGGGCAAAGGTATTTATTTGTATGATATATATGGAAAAGAATATATTGATATAATAAGCTCATGGTGGTGTAATCTTTTAGGTCACTGTAATGAAAAAATAAGCAGTGCAGTTAAAGAGCAGCTTGATAAGCTGGAACATGTAATATTTGCAAATTTTTCTCACACTGGTGCAATTAATCTAAGTGAAAAATTAGTTAATATTGCACCTCGTGGTTTAAATAAATGCAATTTTTCTGACAACGGCTCTGCTGCTGTTGAAAGTGCATTAAAAATGAGCTTTCAGTATCAATATCAAAGCGGTCATCCAGAAAAAAGAAAATTTATGTGTTTAAGTGAAGGCTATCATGGTGAAACCATTGGTGCATTATCTGTTGGTGCCCTTGATTTATATGCTAAAATTTATGAGCCTATTTTAATAGATTCCATAAGAATTACTGCACCAGACTGTTACAGATGCCCTTTTAATAAGCATAGAGATACATGCAGCACAGAATGTTTTATATATGCAGAAGCAGCATTTGAAAAATATGGAATGGAAACTTGTGCTATTATTTTAGAGCCACTTTTACAGGGCAGTGCAGGTATGAGAATATATCCAAAAGAGTATCTTGTAAAATTAAGAGATATTTGCAATAAATATGGTGTTATTTTAATAGCTGATGAAATAGCCACTGGATTTGGAAGAACTGGCAGAATGTTTGCCTTTGACCATGCAGGTATAAGCCCTGATATTATGTGTATATCTAAAGGTTTAACAGGCGGATATATGCCTATGTCTATTACTATGACAACAGATGAAATATATTATGCTTTTTATGATGATTATAATAAAGGTAAAGCCTTTATGCACTCTCACACATACAGTGGCAACCCATTAGGATGTGCAGCAGCAAATGCAGTGCTTGATATTTTAGAGCAGGATAAAATAATAGAAAAAGCACAAATCACGGCAGAATACCTTAACAGAAAAATGGTGGAAAGATTTAAAGACCATAAAAATATTGGAGAAATACGCCATATTGGTCTTATTAATGCTATGGAGCTTGTGGAAGATAAAAACACTAAAAAGCCTTTTAATGCAGAAAAACGAATAGGATACCAGATATATAAAAAAGCACTTGCAAATGGCTTAATATTAAGACCACTTGGAAATGTGCTGTATTTTAACCCTGCCTTAATTATTACAGAAGAACAGCTTGATACTGCCATAGATATTGCCTATAATGCACTAATAAGTATTCTTGGAGAATAAAATGCAAAAGTGCAGTAATAATGCAGATAAGAAAACAGATAAAAATAAGGATAAAAAATCCAGTAAAACTGTAATCTGTGATGGTTTTTCCTGCAAAGTAATAAATGATAATAAAAATCTTAAAATCAGCAAAAATATAATGATAGATTTAAATATTAAATGATTTTATAGATACTTCGCCTTTCAGGCTCAGGACGAGCCATCTGAAAGTAAGCGATAGCCGAACTTGTTTCGGCAGAGTGTAATTTAAAAAATACAGGGATGTATTTTTTAATAAAAGATAAATTTATTTACTTCGCATGAATACTCAGTAAGACACAAAGACTATAAAACTATACAATATGCAAAAATCTATGTCAAATTACCTTATATTACTGCTTCACCTTTTGCCTGCAGCTCTTTTGCATATACTTCTATTTCTCTGCATATTTCATAGTCATATAAATTTTTTAAATCTTCTGCTGATTTTGTCCCCATTATTAAATCAAACATATCATTATCATACATTTTTGTAAGCAGCTCATTTAATCTGATTAATTTTTCGTCGCTGTAACTATCTTTTACTTTTTCTGCAATAAATTTTTTCATTAATACTTCATTTTCAAGTATTGCTCTTCTTGCACATTGAAAATATGCCTTTTTATAAAGCGGGTTTTCACTCATTTAAATTATTCTCCTAATGCTTTTTTTGCCAGTTCTATACCTATATTGTATGCTTTTTTGTTATTTTCAGCAGCACGAGCTGGAAAGTTATCAATAATAACATCTAAAAGATACTCATGTTTTACAATAGAGCATATTTCATTTACTACTCCAAGAACAGCAATATTTGCAGATACTGAACTGCCTAATTCTTTTGAAACTGTTGTAATTACTGGCACATTATATATTGTATATTTTGTATTATCATATTCATGCACCATTGAAGCATCTACAATTACTACTGCATCATCTTTTAAATCAACTGCATATTTATTATAAGCTTCCTGTGTTAATGATATTACAATATCAGGATTTACTATTTTAGGATAATTTATTTCATCATCACTTATGATTACTTCTGCTTTACTGGCACCGCCCCTTGCTTCTGGACCATAAGACTGGCTTTGCACTGCATTTTTACCGCCCTTTATAGCTGCAGCCTGAGCCAAAAGAATACCTGCTGTAATAATACCCTGACCACCAGAGCCTGAAAATCTAATATCGTATCTCATTATTTACCTCCATGCTCCAGAGTAAACCCAGTAACTTTATCATAATTTTCTACATATTCATCTTTGCTTGTATCATGGTGCAGAATGCCAGTAATAAATTTACCTTCTAGTTCTTCCGCACTCATATTTTCAGCCATTTTTTTATTAACTGTATGTTCTTTCTGCCACAAGAGCATACTTGCAGGTGTTTTTTGGTTATTTTTTCTGCCAAATCCTGTTGGACAGCCTGTAATAATCTCCACAACGGAAAGACCTTTATGCGAAAAAGCTTCTTTAAAAAGTTTTTCCATAGGCAGTGCATGGTAAGATGTGCTTCTGCCAACAAAGGTTGCTCCTGCTGCAATGGCAAGTTTACATAAATCAAAATCAGGCTCAAGCATACCAAAAGGTGCAGTAGATGCTTTTGCCCCAGCAGGAGTAGTTGGCGAATACTGACCGCCAGTCATACCATAAATATTATTATTAAATATAATCACTGTCATATCTATATTTCTTCTGCATGCATGTATAAAGTGGTTGCCGCCAATAGCACTCATATCTCCATCGCCACCAAGAGCAACTATTTTTAAAGCTGGATTTGCAAGTTTTATACCTGTTGCAAAAGCTAAACTTCTGCCGTGAGTTGTATGCAGTGTATTAAAATCAAGATAACCGGGCAGGCGGCTTGCACAGCCTATACCTGAAGCGATAACTGTTTCATCTTTACTCCAGCCCATAGAAGCTATTGCTCTAATCATTGATTTCATTATAATCCCATATCCACAGCCGGGGCACCATATATGCGGCAGTCTGCCTTTTCTTATATATTCCTCATAATTATAAGCCATTACATCGCCTCCACTGCTTTTTTTATTTGTGCAGGTGAGACAGGCTCACTGTCTACCCTGTATATATGCTCCACTCTGCATTTACCATTTACTGCACGGCTAACTTCTCTTACAGTTTGACCAAGGCTTAATTCTGGAACTAAAAACCCTTTCACTTTTCCTGCATATTTAAGTATATCAATATCTGGAAACGGCCATATAGTTAATGGTTTTAAAAGTCCTGCTTTTATACCTTTTTTTCTTAAATTAAGCACTGCATCTTTTGAAGCACGAGCAGAACTTCCAAAAGCAAAAATAATATATTCTGCATCATCACAGTGAAAATGTTCTGTTAATACTATATCATCATAATTTTTTTCTACTTTTGATAAAAGTCTTTCTTCCTGTATACCTATTAATTTAGAGCTGTTTGTTGGAAAGCCGTATTCATCATGATTAAGCCCTGTAACATGGTAGCGGTAACACGAGCCAAATGGTGCAAGTGGTGAAACAGGCTGGCTGTTATCATAAGGCTTGTAATCTTCTGCACTGCATACTGGTTTTAATCTATCTATTATTTCAAGCTCGCCTTTTGCAGGTATTTCTATAGCTTCTCTCATATGCCCTATAATCTCATCTGATAAAATAATTACAGGCATGCGATATTTTTCTGCTAAATTAAATGCTCTGACTGTCTGGCTGAACTGCTCATAAACTGTTGATGGTGTAAGAGCAATACATGGATGGTCCCCATGAGTTCCCCAGCGAGCCTGCATAATATCTGCCTGTCCAGGACCTGTTGGAGTGCCTGTTGACGGTCCGCCACGCATAACATTTAAAACAACACATGGCACTTCTGCCATATATCCATATCCTAAATTTTCTAATTTTAATGACATACCAGGACCGCTTGTAGCAGTAAGTGATTTAGCACCAGCAAGGGAAGCTCCAATAACTGCTGCCATTGCACTAATTTCATCTTCCATTTGTATAAACCTGCCACCATGAGATGGAAGCCATGCAGCAAGACGCTCTGCAACTTCTGTTGACGGAGTAATAGGATAGCCTGCAAAAAATTTACACCCTGCATATAATGCACCTAATGCAACAGCATCGTTGCCTTGTAAAAATTTACGCTCTTTTTCCATACTATAACCTCGTAACTTCTATTGCAAAATCAGGACATCTTAACTCACACTGCATACATGCTGTGCATTTTTCTATATCTGCAATATGCACTTTAAAATCCTGCATATCAAGCACCTGTGCAGGACAAAGCACAACGCATATTTCGCAGCCTTTGCACCTTTCTTTATATATTTTTATTTCACTTTTTGCCATAGCACAACCTCATATTTTAAATATAAATATGCTTATCTGATATTATAATCTTTTTTTAATTTTTGTAAAGTAAGTATGTGGATAAAAAACTATAAAAATGAGTAACTTATTATACAAAAAAATACTACTTCTTTCTTTCAATTACAGCTTTAATATCAAGTGGTAACGCATGAAAAAAAGCTGATGATACTATCACATCTGCCTCTGATGCTGCATATTCTTTTATATTGCCTTTATTTATACCACCAGCTGCAAGTATAAGCATTTTAGGATTTATGCTGTTTCTTTCTTTTACAATATTTTTTATTTCATCAGGACTTAATTTATCAAGCTGCAGACCGTCAATAAAATCATAGTGAAGAGCTTTTAAGCTGTCCTGCATATTTTCTGTTTCTAATATTATCTTTTTTTCCACCATTTTATGATTTGATGATTTTATTACTCTTTCTATATTATCAAATCCGCCAATAAATTCTATATGCTGCTTAAAGATAAGCACAGTTTCTGAAAGTCCTAATCTATGAGCAGAAACACCACCTGCCTGAAATGCAAGAGTTACAAGCTCCCTTGAAAGCGGCATAGATTTCCTTGTAGCTGCAAGTATTATATTTTGATTCACTGAATGAGCAATGTCCACCATTTCCCTGCAAAGAGTTGCAATACCTGAAAGATATTCTAATGTATTCAAAGATACTTTCCAGCCAGTATGCAGTGCTTCAGCTTTCCCTTTTGCTTTTAAAATAAGACTTCCTGTAGAAAGTTTTTCTCCGTCTTTAACTTCTGATAATATTTCACATCCTAGTTTTGTGAAAATTTTTCCTGCCAGCCCTGCTCCAGCTATTACACCTTCGCTTCTTGTATAAAAAGAAATAGTACCATTTTCTTCACCAATGCCAAGCATTTCTGTAGTAATATCAGAATAAGGTACATCTTCCTTTATTATTTTATCTATTATTTCATCAGTAATATATAACATATTATATTATGCTCCCTTTATGCTTTACAGCTATAAAACTTATTATGTTTTTACAATCATATATAAAAATATCTAATAATTCAATTAAGAAAAAATAATATTATCCGATAATATGTATGGAGGATGATACTATGAGTAATTTGGCACATTATTTGCAAAACAGTCTTCATGATGAAAACATTATGGAGCGAGCTATGAATGAGATTATGAGAAAAGAATACAATATTTCAAATGATATTGAAATATCTTATTCACTTATTAATACAGCACAGCAGACACTTTCTGATTTAGATAAATCAATTGATGAACTTTCTATGCTTGTAGAAAATCTTCGCCATCAGTCATTAAAATTAACCAAAGACTAATATGCAGGCTGTAATTTTTGCCTGTATAGCTGATATTTTTATATACATTTGTTTTTAATTTAGCAAGATTAGTGTATATAATCATAATAATCCTATGTATAGTTTTTTATTTACTTTTTATCTGCTTTAATATAAAAATAATTCATAGATATTTATATGGTATGGTGTGTTATGACCCTAAGCAAAAAGAAAATAATTATATTTGTAGTATCTATTTTAATCTGTTTAATAATAATTGCTCCTATAACTGCATATTTTATTGCAAATGCTAATGCAAAATCAAAAGTTGCATCATTTACAAAATCAATACAGGGCGTATGCTCTATCAATTATGGGGATGTTTCATATAATATATTAAACAGACACTTAAAAATATCAGATATTCTTATTTCATGCTATGATGAAAAGGCTTTTTTTATTAAAGAAACAGAGTTTAATCATATTGTTTCAGGCATACCGGTTCCACTAAATGTTCAGGCTGATTTAAAAGGCGGCACTGCATATACTGCTGCAAAAGTTTTTAAGCAGTATGGAGAGTATGCATCTAAATTAGGGTATAACAATGTAAACTTTCAAGGACGCATATCATATACACTAGGCAAAGTATCTAAGGAATTTAAAATAGTTACCTTTAATATCAATGCAGATAATATTGGTTTTTTCCAAGGTCAAATGAAAGTCCCTAATGTTTATGATAATGATTTAAGAGTTATATATAATAATATTTTAAATAACAGTCCTGCATCATTTGCACTTGATTTTAGTGATAAAGGCTTAAAAAACACTGTAATATCAAAATTTGTGCAGATTTCAGAATTTGATAATAATACAATCAATGAGAAAATAAAAAATGCTTTTTATAAAAGAGCAGTAGATAGTGATAACAGAACAAAAGAAAACTATACACAGCTGGAAAAATTTCTTATAAGCAGTAATACAATATCCATAAATTTATTAGAAAATAGTAATAAATCAATATTGGAAACTATTAACTCTTTTGATATTACAGGGTATAGAAAAATGCTTAATTCTATAAAAAATGCAGAAGTAGAGTTATTTACAAAATAAAAATATGTTTTTAGATATTTCGTTATAAATCAAGCTTAGTGTGATTTTATGAACTTTAAATTATCTACTATATTTATTATGGGTATATATGTATTTCAAACCTTGAACTTACTCAAAAATTTCACATTTAAGTGATTTTGAGCCTGACTTTAAAGGCAAAAAATCTAAATTATATATATTGCAGTAATGTATAATCTACTTAAACTATCTATTTTTTTAAGTAAGTCCATATAAAAGCAGGAAATAATTACAGAATAATTATTAAAATTTATAATAAAGTTACACAGTCATATCAAATCTTCTAGCTGCCTGAGCCATAGCAGAATAAGCACTGCCAGTCTTTAACGGTTTATGATAATTAAGATTTGGCTTTGGTGACCATTGACCATTTTTATTAAATCTGTTAATAGCAGCTATTGTTTCAGATTCCATTTCTATTCTTTTATTTACTGCCATTTTAGAAAGCTTAATACTTTCACTAAAATAATCTCTGCGTGCTTTTGCAACAGCTAAATTTTTATTGACATAATCTCTTGGACGAGGATTAGAAGTTATAACGGCTCTAAGCCCGATTGTTTCGATACTCATATTTCGCTCCTAATATGATAAAAAAATATACAAATATACCGCCGTTTTTCTGCTGATATATAATATCCTGCATAAGATAATTCTCGTGCAAAAATCACCTTATATATAATAATGTATATTAATTATTAGTTTTATACAAGTAGTTCTTGAATTTTATATAAGATTTTATTAAAATTGTTTAAATTTATTTAATGGCATATTTCTTGCTTTACTATTTATATTATTCAGTAAGGAGCTTATGAGCATGCGCAGAATATTAATTATACTTGCAGTAATTTTAACAGCATTAGGCTGTGCTAATAAAAATAACATATTTAAAGACCCTTCTACTCAGAAAATTGCTTCTAAGGAAACTTTTTTATATAAAATCAATAAAAAAGAAGTAAATCTGCCTGTTTTTTTCAGACTTCCACAGGATAAAAAAAATATTCCATTAACTTTTGAAAAAATCGGCTCATCTTCTGTGCCTGTAATACTGAATAATGATATTAACGGCTGGAATGCTTTCAGCAGCAAGGCTCTTTCATCAAATGGTGATGATTTTGGTATCATTATAGATTTTGCTGGTGGCGGTGTATATGAGATGCCGCAGGATGATGTTAAAACCTATTTAAGTAAATTTGCTCCACAGGATGCTTTTATTATAAAAGAGCTGATTCCAAGTAAAAATAATAAAGGCTTTACTAAAATGATAGCAGTTGATGCATCAGCTTTATATAATAAAGAAGAATTAAATCATCTTGTCCTGCTTAATGATTTAGATTTAGCCAACCAGTCACAAAATATGTATTCCTATCAATCTGAAATAAGAGAAACACCAAAAGTAGATGGTGATAAAACATTTAATAAAATAAATAAAAATGCTGTTGTGTTAGACAAACCGTTAATCACTGCTGCTACAAATGGGCAGTATGACAGGCTTTTAAAACTTTTAGAGAATAATGCAAACATTAATGAATTAAATCCTGAAACTCTTGATAATGCGTTGATTGCTGCTATTGGCAACGGTGATGAAGATATTGCAAACCTTTTACTTGATAAAGGAATAAATGCAAAACATAAAAATAAAAACAACCAGTCTGCCTTACATATTGCATCAAATTTTGGTCTTTATAATACAGTAAACAGGCTTTTAAAAACAGGACTTCCTGTTAACGACAGAGATAATGGCGGCAATACTCCATTAATGTATGCAGCTGCTTCGCCAAATACTTATGTTACTGACTTATTAATAGATAATGGTGCAAAACTAGAAGACAGAAACAGTGACGGAGAAACACCGCTTCTTATAGCTGCAAGAGCAGGCAACACAAAAACAGTTGATAATTTAATGAAAAAAGGTGCAAATCCATCCGTAGTTGATAATAAAGGCAATGGTGCAGTTATGAAAGCTGCTGTAGAAAATAATAAATATACTCTGCAAAATCTTTTATCAAAAGGGTTAAACCCTGATTTAAAAAACAGGAAAGGTTATACTCCGCTTATGATGACAGTGCAGCAGGGAAATACTGATATTACAAATGACCTTTTGAAAGCAGGTGCAGATATTAATGCAAAAGACCCTATAGGTAATACTCCACTTATGACTGCCACATTATCTGGGGATACTCCAATGGTGAGAGAGCTTTTAAAACATAAACCGAATATTCAAGTTAAAAATAAAGAAGATAAAAATGCTTTTGATTTAGCACGCGATAACGGATTTGCTCAACTTCAAAGAATACTGGGGCAGAATATGAAAACTTTTGATGATGCTTCTATTGCATTATTTGATAAAGCTGCAAAAAATGATACAGACGGTGCAGTTTATGCTATAAAAATGGGAGCAAATCCAAATGCAAGGGATAAAAACACAGGAAATACTCCACTTTTTACAGCTGTTGCAAATAACTACCTTTACTTAACTCAAAGTTTAATTGCAAACGGTGCTGATGTAAATATTAGAAATAATCTTGGCAATATACCATTAATTATTGCAGTTACTTCTGCAGATACTGCTATGGTTGATACACTAATAAAAGCAAAATCAGATGTAAATGCTGCAAATAAAAATGGAGATACTGCTCTTATATGGGCAACTAAATTAAAAAATATTGATATGGTCCGTCTGCTTTTAACTGCTGGAGCTGACCCAAACAAAAAAAATAATGACGGAGTTTCCCCTTATTTAATAGCATATAATGAAAACTCTGATGATATTTTAGGGCTTTTACAGGCAGCAGGCGGCTATAAATAAAACATCTAAACTAAATAGTTCTGCTCTAAATAAAGGGAGCAGAACATATTTTTGAATCTATTTTTTATTTCTTTATTATCAATAATTTATATTTAATAACTTTATTTTTTTTGCTTGCTTTTATATTTTTATGATTACAAATTAAAAAACTTATGCTATTGTATTTAACATACTTAAAAAAGGAGTATGTTACATTGTTTAACAGATTATTTAATTTCAGAGCAAAACGGTTGGGACATATTTCAATAAAAGCTAAAATGTGCGTTTTACCACTTGTCTCTTATGATGATAAAACAGAAACTCTTGATTATGGTCAGTGCTTTACCATTGATGTTATAAGTATGTCTTTAAACTCTATGACTGTCCGCCATAATGATGTGCTAAAAAAAGGTAATATTTTAGAATTTAGAACAAAACATGCACTTGAAGGTAAAGAGTGCCTTAAATGTATGAATTTTCAAACACTGCCTGAAACTCCATCTTTCAGCTCTTTTATAGGTAAAGTAATATGGCGAAGCAGTGGAGAAGCTGGCATTAATATTATTATGATGAGAGAGCAGGATAAAACTGCTATCTTAAAAATGATGGCAAACAAATCAAAAAAATAATTTATACTATCCTACACTCTTCATAACAAATGAAAGCACAAGCATAATAAATAATACTGCCCCCATAAGTGCTGCTTTATATCTTGCTTTTAACATACAGCCTGTTATAAAAAGCAGTGTCCATATAAATGGAGAAATACATACAATAATCGCAGAAATAAAAAACAACTGTTCACTTTTAGCAGATATAAACTTTATATCAAAATATTCAAATATATTTATACAAAAAGAAAACAGTATCATAAAAAGTATGAAATAAAACATATATTTCATACAAAGTGCTATAATATTTCTTACATCAGTCAAGCAAACTCACTCCCTCATAAAGCATTTGAAAAGCTACTAATAAAAGCAGAGCTATCAAAAGATATGATACTTTCTTATCTGTTATTTTAGAAAAATAGCGCATACTTATTGTTGTGCCTGCATATATACCTAATATTATAGAGCATACAACTTTTACATCAACATATCCTGCCTGCATATATACAATACTGCCTGCTGCTGCAGTAAAACCTATTATAAAAGAGCTTGTTGCAGTTGCAGCTTTTATTGGTATATCTGAAATTAAGTTCATTCCGGGTATAATCATCGCACCACCACCTGCACCGCTTAAACCTGAAAATACCCCAGAAAAAACACTGAATAAAAAGTTATATCCTGTTTTTACAGGGTTGTATTTAACAATATCCCCTGTTGCTTTGTCTTTATATTCACCATAAAAAAAACTTTTATTTTTAATATCTGCAATGCTGTGATTTTTAGAGCCTTTTTTCATTTTAATATATGTAAGATATGCCATAATAAACTGGATAACTCCAAGTATTATCATAACTGCACTTTGTGGAAGATGAACTGCCGTTTTACTGCCTATTAAAGCACCTGCAACTGATGCAATAGACAATGCTATGCCTAAATTTAAGTTTGTTGCACCTGTTTTTAAATAAACTGCTGATGTGGACATACTGTTTGCTGTAATTACTACAAGTGAAACTGCAATGGCATTATGCACAGGCATATCAAACAAAAAAGTAAGAACAGGCACCATAACTATGCCGCCGCCTATTCCTAAAATAGCACCTAATATACCAACAATAACCCCAAGCAGTAGTAAAAGAAATGTTGTAATCATTTTATTTATTCTCTGACTGCAATATTGTTACAATAGCTGTGTTAAATATATACATATAAGAATATCCTCTTTATACATTTTGATAAATCATTCATTAGATATACCTTTTTTATACCTATTCCCCTTTTGATTTGCATTTTTCATAATAGTAAGCAGCAAGCCTTTTAAGTGTAGGCATATAACTTTTTATATTAAACAAAAATTTTTTGCTAATATCAAGCTGTTTTTTGTTTCCTGCATTTTTCTATATGTCATAAATTTTTTTAAAAAAGAATAGCTGATAATGTTATTTTTTCTTGATAAATTATTTTCTTAATATATAATCATAGCTTATGAAAAAAATAGTATTTATGGGGACACCTGATATTGCAGTCCCATCATTAAAAGCATTAGTTGAAAATGGATTTGATATTCCATTAGTAATTACTCAGCCAGATAAACCAAAAGGCAGAGGACAGGCAGTGCAGTTCCCACCTGTAAAAGAGTATGCATTAACTGCTGGTTTAGAAGTATATCAGCCTGAAAAAATCAAGAATAATACTGAAGTTATGGAGAAACTTAAAAGTATATCACCAGATTTTTTTGCTGTTGTAGCTTATGGAAAAATACTGCCGCAGGTTGTGCTTGATATTCCTAAAACTGCTCCAATTAATGTGCATTTTTCACTTCTTCCAAAATACAGAGGTCCTGCTCCTGTAAACTGGGCAATTATGAATGGGGAAGAAGAAACTGGTGTTGATACTATGCTTATGGATGCAGGTATGGATACTGGTGATATTCTTTTAACTGCGAAAACTCACATACTTAAAAAAAATGCAGGGGAGCTTGCAGATGAACTTGCAGTTACTGGTGCAGAACTTCTTATAAAAACATTAAATGAATTTGACAGCATTATACCAGTTAAACAGGATAATAACAAAGCTGTAAAAGCACCTATGATGAGTAAAGAAATGGGGCTTATTGACTGGTCAAATAATGCAGTAAATATAGAGAGAATGGTTAGAGCATTCACTCCATGGCCTGCAAGCTATTCTATGCTTGATAATAAAAAAGTAAAAATATTTAAAAGCGAAGTTGCTGAAATATGCCATAATGCAGTTGCAGGCACTGTTATAGATATAGAAAAAGACAGCTTTACTATTGCATGCGGAAATAATGCTTTAAAAATATTTGAGCTGCAGCTTGAAGGGAAAAAAAGAATGGATACTAAAAGCTTTTTAGCTGGTTATAAGTTAGAAAAAGGCAGTGTATTAGGTTAAGATAATTATATCTTACTGAGCCTGAAAGGCAAAGTATCTAAAAAGATAATTTAAATATATTATGTGCTGCTGAAAAATATATAATTTAGATTTTTGCCTTTAAAATCAGGCTCTAAATAACTGCAATAAAAATTTTAGTTAAACTATATGCTGTTTTTAGCACAAGCAAAAAATCTAAAATATTAATGCTTAAATAAATAATCTTTTGTTACTGCATTAATATTTAACATTATCATTATTTTATATTTTTGTAAAAATTATGTATGATATATGAAATAATATTGCATATAAAGTTTTATTCAATATATTTCTAGCTATATCAGAAGTGGCTTACACTTATGAATATATTAAACTATGTAAAGGAAATAAAATGACAACAGTAAACACTTTAAAAACAGTTTTTTTAATTACCTTAATGACTGTATTATTAGTATTTATAGGTAATCTGATTGGTGGCAGAACAGGTATGATTATAGCACTTGTTTTTGCAGTAGGTATGAATTTTTTCTCATACTGGTTTAGTGATAAAATTGTCCTTAAAATGTATAAAGCTGAAGAAGTAAATGAAGCATCTAATCCTAGATTATACAGAATAGTCAGAAATCTTGCTACTCGTGCAGGACTTCCTATGCCAAAAGTATACATTATTATGAACGGCACACCTAATGCATTTGCCACAGGCAGAAACAAAAACCATGCAGCAGTTGCTGTTACAAATACATTAATGAATATGCTGGATGATGATGAACTAGCTGGTGTTATAGGTCATGAACTTGCTCATATTTATGGTAAAGATATTTTAATAGGCACTATTGTTGCAATGATGGCAGGGACAATTATGACTATTGTTGATATTTTCCAATGGTCTATGATATTAGGCGGTGGAAATAGTGATAATGAAGACGGTAACCCACTTGGCTTTATAGGCTCTATTGCTATGATAATACTTGCTCCACTTGCAGCAACATTAATACAAATGGCAGTTTCCCGCTCAAGAGAATATATTGCAGACCAGCGTGGAGCAGAGTTCTGTGGTAACCCTAAAGCACTTGCATCTGCTTTACATAAAATAGCATACGGAATAGAAATGCATCCAATGGCAGAAGCTAAACCAGCAACTGCACACATGTTTATTGCAAATCCATTTGCCGGACAGAAAATGATGAGCTTATTTTCTACTCACCCACCAATAGATGATAGAATAAATAAACTTGTTACTATGGCAAATTCCAGAAGCGGCAGAGCATACTAATTTATAAATAAAAACTTAATCAGCGGGCTTAAAAAACCCGCTTTTTTTATATATTATTCTAATGTTGGACTTACTAAAAATTTGGTATGGCAGTCATTTTAAGCCTGATTTTCAAGGCAAAAAATCTAAATTATATATAACAGCAGTGTATAATATATTTAAATTATATGTTATTTATAATAATACTTGAAGATTATAAGTATCTTATTTATATTATTTTTATGCATTTAATGGAAAATGATATGAAAAAATTATTTGTTATGCTGCTTTTTCTAATATTACCTGGCTGTGCTGATGATGAAGTAAATAATTCCGCTGCTACCCCTATTGTTTCAGAAAATCCACTTGTATTAGGTATTAATCAGGTAAATTATAACAAAAGTAAAACTTTTAATACTCTTATTTATCATGTGCAGGCAAATGCTGATGATAATGATTATATAATAAAAAACAGTTACAGTATTTTTGCAAATGAAAAGCATGTGCAGTATATAAAACCAGCACACCATATTCTTCCTAAAACATTTGATGTGGGAAACAGTATAAAAGAAAAGATAAATGACATTAATAAGAATTTACAGCAGTTTACTTATGATAATAACATTATGCCAATAAATCAAAACAGCAGCATTTTAAAGCGAACTATACCACAGATTATAAAAATTGGAACAAAATGGGAGAATATTAACCTTTTAAATGTAAATAATAACACATTTTCTACAATTAATGCAACTTGTATAGCTGTATCTAAATATGCCTATTTTTTCCTGCAGGATGGACTTAGTAATTTAACTGATGAGCAAATTAATGCAGTTACAACTGCTTTTGATAAAGATTATGCTATAATACACAAATATTATGGAGAAGAAACAGATACTGATGGCAATGGAAAAGTTTCATTTTTAATTGCAGATTTTCCACAATATTTATTAGGCTTTTTCTATACTGCTGATAAATACAGGTTAAAAGATTTACCTGATAATATTAAATCTAACGAAGCAGATGTGCTTTATGTAAACCATTATTATTTCAGAGATAATAACTGGGTAGATAATGAGATTAATTTAAAAGCTACTTTTATACATGAATTTCAGCACATGGTGCTTTTTGACAGCAGAAGCAGACATAATTTGAACCCTAACCTTAATACATGGCTGAATGAAGGGCTTTCTATGCTTTCAGAATATTATGGCGGATATGCTGCACCACATTACCGCTATATAAGCAGCTATTTTGATAAAAAACAGGGTATATCATTAATAACTAATAATTCATCACAAGATTACGGCTTAAGCTGTCTTTTTATGAGATATTTGCAAATAAGATTTGGTGATGATGTTATTAAAAAAATATATTTATCCAAATATACTGGAATGAAAGCTGTAGAAGAAGCAGTGAATATGAATTTTAATGAACTGTTTTTAGATTTTACAAAAATGATTTTAGTTACCGGCAGAAATATAACAACAGATACAAGATATAATATAAAAGAATTTAATTATCCAGAAGACAGTGACGGTTATAATAAAAACGGCTTTAATCTTGCTTCACTTATTGATGAAGTTTATTCATATAACAGGCAGGACAGTCACTTTATTACATATTCAGGCTATAATAATAAACAGATTAGTATGTATGGATTTGTAATAACTAAATGGAATGGTAATATTGATAATATTACATTATCAGGCAGTGACGGTATTGCAGGAATGTATGCTGCATGGTAAATGATAAACATGCCAAAAAATTATGCATTTGACAAACTATACAAAATATATGATAATAAAGAAAAAATAATGGAGAAAGATATGAAAGTTAATAAAGAATGGCTTGAAGTTTATAATAAAAAGAAATCTATAATGTGTCCAGAAAACTCTCTTGAAAAATATTTCACAGATAGAAAAATAGCAGGCTGCAAAATAGATACTTTGGAGCTTGGAAATATAAAAATAACTTCCGGCGAAATTGTTGCCTGCGACCCAACTGCATGCCTTGATAATGGAGTAAGCCCGTTTTTTGATACTTTTCCAAAGGGAGAGTTCCCTGTTACTGCATCAATAGTAGTTGATGAAGAAGAAGAGATGGCAAGCCCTATTGCTCTTGTCCGCATAAAATTTACAGACAATGTCCCTGTTTCATATAGAGAAGCATTATATGGTGATGAAGATTTGTCAGAAATAGAAAATCAAGGTGACTTTTTTGGTATAATAGTTGACACTGGTCTTGCCTGTTTTATTGACAGGGATGGTTATAATGTATTAGCAGAAGAGCTTACAAAAAGAGAAGAAGCTGATGAAGATTTTGATGCTTATACAGATATTTATTCCATTGAGCTTGAAAAAAGTGCAAAAAAGCATCCAAAATATCAGTATCCAGATGGCGACTGGGTAAATTATAGTATAAACGAAAAAAATAATGCAGTGCTTTTTTCTTCCCCTTATGGCGAAGGCTACTATCCTGTATATGTGGCAGAAGATAAAGACGGAAATATATGCCAGCTTGTAATTCAGTTTATTGATGTAGAACTTAGCGATGACGAAGATGATGAATAGTTAAATATATTTTATACAGTATAATATACATCTGCTTATATCCCTTGCTATCATATATCAGGGGATATTTTTTTTATGCAGAATGCAGATAAAATATATGACTTATCCAAAAATTTTGTCATATAAGTCATTTTGAGCCTGCTTTTACAGGCGAAAAATCTAAATTATATATATTGCAGTAATGTGTAATATATTTAAAATATCTATCATTTTTAGATACTTCGCCTTTGGCTCAGCATGACAGGGGGGGGGAGAGCAGGCTCAAAATGGCTGTAAAATGAAGGTTATATACATAAAAAAAATCATATAAAATATACTGCTTAAAAAATAAGCAGCATGGTAAAGGGCTTGTTAAATCAGAAAAAACAATCTTTATCAACAGAAGTTATCCACAGCTTAACCACAATATAATTTTAAAAAAAAGCTTGACAAAAGATTTGCCTTATATATCAATACTTTTCTATAAACTATTGATATATAATGATAAAAATATATATCCTTGAATTATCAATAGTTTCAACAAGTATTACAGCAAAAAGTTATCCACAGGTTATCCACAAAAAAATATAAGCAAATGTAACAGCAGTTCATTAGCTTTTATTTATAAATATTTAATAATAAATATAAAAGAATAAAATTATTTACTTAATTTTTATTGCATTTTGCCGAAAATAATATATTATGGCTTTATATGGTAAAGATTAGAGAATATAAAAGCAGAAAAGCTGCAGATAGTGCATCATCATATTTAATGTCAAAAGGTATTCCTGCAGTAATTAAAGGATATGTAGTCGTTCCAAAGGCTTTAGAACATTTAAAAGACAGCATGGTAGAGTTAACTGTGCCAGAGCATTTATTTGATAAAGCAGCAGCATACTTATCTGAATATGAAAGCAGAATTGAAAATAACCACAAAAAATAACTGGAGGTTATATGAGAAAAAAGATATTATTAGTCGCAGCATTTATTTTAATCTCAATGATACTTTCCTGTTCCAACACATCAGTTGGTAAAAGCAAGTTTTCACCTTATTATTTTTATACAGATACAAACAAATATTTATTTGAAATCAGCCGCTATGAATTAAGCAAGCTGGTTACATTTGACAGGCTTACATATAAAGGCTCATATCTAGATAACAGAGCAATGACTAAAGAAGACTTAGAAAATATAAAAGATAATAGAAATGTAAGCAATATACCATCTATTGTAGTGCCGCAGGTAGGCTTTACCACTGAAAGCCTTAATATGCGTCTTTATCCTACACACCATACAATACACAGGGGTAATGAAAAATTTGATTCTAATCAGTATACAAGAATAAGTGCCTTTGCACCAGTGTTTGTGCTGCATAAATCAAAAGACAAAGAATTTTACTATATTATGACAGAGTTTATGCGTGGCTGGGTGCCTGTTTCAAAAATTAAAATATATTCTCAGGTTGCTTTTTCTGGTATTCAGCAGATGCCTTTTATAAGAGTAATAAAAGATAATATAACAATAGGCAGTGTGAAATATGGTATTGGTGATAAAGTGCCGCTTCTTTCTCAGGATGATGATAAAGCAGTAGTTTTAACTCCTGATGGCAGCTATACAGCAGTATTAAAAGACGGCTCATTTGTTATAGGCAATGCAGTATATGATGAAGAACTAATGAAATCTATGGCAGAAAGCCAGCTTAATAATCCTTATGACTGGGGCGGAAAAGCAGGGTTTAGAGACTGCTCTGCTTATGTTCGTGACTTATGGCGTGTTTTTGGTGCAGATATTCCAAGAAGTTCAGGGCTGCAAAAACTTGTAGGCAAAAAACTAATAGATGCTCCAAAAAGTGAAGAAGAATTTTATGCAGTTCTTCGCAATGCTAAGCCATACAGAACATTAATATTTTTTAAAGGTCATGTGATAATGTATGGCGGCATGGAAAATGACGACTATATAATTTATCATGCAGTAAACAGCCTTGTAAATGATAAGGGTAAAAAAGTGCTGATTGCAAAGGTAGCAAAAAACAAACTTCGTGAAGAGCGATTTATAAATATATGGAAAAGGGTAATACGAGTATCAGAAATATCTCCACTTATTTCACCAGAGCTGCCAAAAGAGCCTGAACTAATTGAGATAACTAATATTATGGATAAAATCTCAAAAATAGGCTCTTATGAAAAAGAAATGGCAGAGCAAAATATACAAAATAAAATTAAAAAATAATATACAGGCTGACATTATACTGTGGTATAGTATTTATCAGAGTTATAATATTCAGCCTTTATTTTGTTTGCTTTTATTAAATTATCTATATGTTCTTTTATTTCGCTTTCACTTTTGCCAAAAACACCACTCATATCAAGCAAAGTGCATGGACGCATTTTAAGAAGTGCAGGTATTAAATCATCTAAATCAAGAGAAGCAGATGTTTTATATATATTTTTAAAGCCGCCTGTTACTTCTGCTGAAATATTGTGTTTTAAAAATAATTTTGCAGTTTCAAGTAAAAATTCATCACTTACAGGGCAGGCAGTGTTATATGCAGGTGGTCTGTGAATTGTTCCAATCTGCACTTTACTGCATTTAATGTTTTTTAATACTTTTATAAGACTTTCAATATGCTCTTTGCTGTCATTTACATTTTTGCAGAAAAGTATTTCTATAAAAAGTTTTCCATTATATTCTTTAGAAAATTTTTCAAGTCCTGCAATAATATTTACAGTATCAACAGATTTTTCTGGCAGATTAACTGCTTTAAATATATTGTCAATAACTGCATCCAGACTTGGAACAACTATATCAAACTTTAAAAGGCTCATAAACACTTCATTTATATGAATAGTTGTAGTATTTGTAAGAATTGCACAAGGTTTATTTGTAATTTCTTTAATGCCTGTAATAATATTATCAAGCTCAGAATTAAGTGTAGGCTCACCTGCACCTGTTACTGTGATAACATCGCATAAATCATCAAATTTATCAAAATTTTCTTTAAATTCTTTTAATATATCTTCAGCTTTATAATATGCCTTTCTCCGCATTGTAGTCGTTTTTGTCCTGCCTGCTTCACAGTAAAGGCAGTCAAGAGAGCATATTTTTGCAGGCACTATATTTATGCCTAATGACCTGCCTAGTCTTCTTGATGGTGCTGGACCAAATAAATATTTTAATTCACTCATATATCACCTTAAAAAGCAAAAACCTGCTTTAAACAGCAGGCAGTTTTATAATACAGGCTGCAGCTAAACTTGCAGACATATCTAAATGCTGTCAAAGTATAATATATTAAATATAATATTATGCAATAAAATAATACTTCTGAAATTAATAGTCAATAATCATAAAATACCTTTATTTAGAAAATTCTTAACTAACAGGACAAATGTTACATTTTTAATAAAAAATAAATCTTAAATTAATATAAATCAAGCAATAATTTATTTTCAATAACAATCTCATATGGAGATTTAAAATTTAAGCATGTTTTAGCAGTATTATTATATCTATCTTCATGCTGTTTAAGAGCCTTAATTAATTCATCT
>Ga0209694_1000612_pt1 | contig 52779 bp, 52 predicted proteins | sample GluameincwithD2O_FD_187499 | JGI IMG/M metagenome (GOLD analysis project Ga0209694, IMG submission 187499) | Mouse cecum microbial communities from Vienna, Austria - Glucosamine amended microcosms incubated with D2O (SPAdes) (version 2) | ecosystem: Host-associated > Mammals > Digestive system >... | reverse complement strand
ACGACATATCCCTTAGAGAAAAGGAAAAAGAGATACAGAAAGACCTTGACGACGGGATAGACACAATCGGAAAGAAAATGACTGTCTGCGAGCTTTACGCAAAGCAGAACCGCCACCGGGGGAATGTTCGGTACAACACCACACAGGGGCGCAAGCGGCTGATGAAGCTGCTGGAAGCGGATAAACTTGGTTCCTGCCCCATTGACAGTGTAAAACTATCCGACGCGAAAGAATGGGCGTTGCGCATGAAAGAAAAGGGAATATCCTACAAGACTATAAGCAATGACAAGCGTTCTCTGAAAGCTGCCTTTTACACAGCGATACAGGACGACTGTATAAGGAAAAATCCCTTTGACTTCCAGCTAAACACCGTGATCGAGGACGACACAGAGCCGAAAGTACCCCTCACAGGAGAACAGGAAGAAAGCCTTTTATCCTTTATGCAAAGTGATAGCGTCTATCAGAAATACCGTGACGAAGTTATCATACTGCTGGGGACAGGGCTTAGGATTTCCGAACTCTGCGGACTGACTGAAACCGACCTTGACTTTGAAAACCGGGTAATCAATGTAGACCACCAGCTTTTACGAAGCGCGGAAACAGGCTACTACATAGAGAAGCCCAAAACGCAAAGCGGTATCAGACAAATTCCAATGAGTGAAAAAGTGTATGAAGCGTTGGGGCGCGTGTTGGAGAACCGCAAAGGAACAAAGCAGATCACCATTGACGGTTACAGCAATTTCCTTTTCCTCAACCGGGACGGTTGCCCGAAAACGAATGTGAACTACGCGACCATGTTCCGGGGGCTTGCGAAGAAGTACAACAAGTGCCATGAGGAAGCCTTACCCAAAGTAATGACACCCCACACCCTGCGCCATACGTTCTGCACCAACTTAGCCAATGCGGGCATGAACCCGAAAGCGTTACAGTATATCATGGGACATTCCAACATCACCATGACGCTGAACTATTACGCACACGCAACATTCGCTTCCGCAAGGGCTGAAATGGAACGGCTGATTGCATAGCTGCCAGCGGGATTTACTACTTTTTTTACTACCGTTGAGAGGGAAAACCTAAAAGGTTTTGAGGATATATGAGAACTTCTCCCCATATCTAAAATGCCGGGAAAGCCCGAAAATACGGGCTATACCGACATATAAGAACTTCTAAAGAGATAATCTAAATTCACCCATAATTTTAATGAAGAAATTGTAAACCGGCGGCCTACACCAGACGCACTTGCACCTGGTCTCCCTGGGCCAGTACCTTCAGGGTGCCGCCCTTTTTCAGCTGGCCGGTGAGCATCAGATCGGCGGCCGGGTCCTCCACCAGGGAGGCGATGGCCCGGCGGAGAGGCCGGGCTCCATACTCCCGATTGCTGCCCTGATCGGCCAGAAGGGACACCGCTTCCTCCTCCACCTCCATGGCCACCCCCAGCTTGTCCAGCCGCTGTCTGGTCTCGGACAGCAGCTGGCGGGTGATGGCGTTCAGCGCGCCGCCGTCCAGAGGGTGGAACACCAGAGCGGCGTCCAGCCGGTTGAGAAACTCAGGGGCGAAGGTGCGCCCGGCGTCAGACAGCACGGCCTTTTCCAGCTCCTCCCGCTCCGCCTCCCCACCGGCGGCGAAGCCCAGCCGCTTGCCCTTGGCGAACCGCTGGGCCCCCAGGTTGGAGGTCATCACCAGGACAGTGTTGCGGAAGTCGGTCCGTTTGCCCTGGGCGTCGGTGAGCACCCCCTCCTCCATCACCTGGAGGAGAAGGGACCAGATGTCCCGGTGGGCCTTCTCCAGCTCGTCCAGCAGCACCACCGACCAGGGGTGGCGGCGCACCCGCTCGGTGAGCTGGCCCCCCTCCTCGTGGCCCACATAGCCTGGGGGCGAGCCGATGAGACGGGAGACGGTGTGGCTCTCCATATACTCCGACATGTCGAAGCGGAGCAGGGCCTCCTCGCTGCCGAAGAGGGCCCGGGCCAGAGAACGGCACAGCTGGGTTTTGCCCACCCCGCTGGGGCCCAGCAGCAGAAAGCAGCCCACTGGCCGGCGGGGGTCCTTCAGCCCCAGGCGGCCCCGGCGGATGGCCTTTACCACCAGCTCCACCGCCCGGTCCTGGCCCAGAATGTGCTGGCGCAGGGCCTGGTCCAGGCCGGCCAGGGCCTTCCGGTCGGCCTCGTCGGGGTCGCTGATGGGCACCCCCGTCCACTGGGAGAGCACCGCCTGGATGTGGTGGGGCTCCACGGCAAACTGCCCCTGGCCCGACTGCCACTTCTGCCGGTCCCGCTCCAGCTCCCGGCGGAAATCCCGTTCCACATTGCGCAGGATGGCCGCCTGCTCGAAGTCCTGGCGGCGCACCGCGTCGGCCAGCTGGCGGCTGGCCTGGGATACCCGGCCCTCCAGCCGCTGGAGCTCGGGGGGCAGCGCCTTGCCCGACAGACGGGCCTGGGCCGCCGCCTCGTCCACCAGGTCGATGGCCTTGTCGGGCAGGAAGCGCTGGGGCAGGTAGCGGCAGGACAGGTCTACCGCCGCCTCCAGGGCGGTGTCGGAGATAATCAGGTGGTGGTGGGCCTCGTACCGGCCCCGGAGGCCCCGGAGAATCTCCAGCGCCTCCGCCCGGGTGGGCTCCTTGACGGTGATGGGCTGGAAGCGGCGCTCCAGGGCGGCGTCCTTTTCGATATACTTCCGGTACTCGTCGATGGTGGTGGCCCCGATCACTTGCAGCTCCCCCCGGCTGAGGGCGGGCTTGAGGATGTTGGCCGCGTCGATGGCCCCCTCGGCGCTCCCCGCCCCCACAATGGTGTGGAGCTCGTCGATGAACAGGATGATGTTCCCTGCCCGGCGGACCTCCTGGAGGACGTGCTTCAGCTTCTCCTCGAACTCCCCCCGGTACTTGGTGCCCGCCACCATGGCGGACAGGTCCAGGGCGTAGAGCCGCTTGCCCGCCAGGTGCTGGGGGGCGGTGCCGTCGGCAATGGCGGCGGCCAGACCCTCTACCACCGCCGTCTTGCCCACCCCGGGCTCGCCGATGAGGGCGGGGTTGTTCTTGGTGCGGCGGGAGAGAATCTGCACAAGGCGGTCCAGCTCCGCCTGCCGGCCGATCATGGGGTCCAGCCGGCCCTCGGCGGCCATGCGGGTCAGGTCCCGGGCGCACTGGTCCAGCTGGCGGGTGTCGCCGCCGGGGCGGGACTCCGGCTCCCGGGTCCGGGGCTTGGGGCTGTCCTCGCCCCCCAGAGAGGCCGAGACCGAGCGGTACAGCCCCTCCCAGTCCACCCCGCAGTGGGACAGCAGACGGCGGGCGCCGCTGTCGCCCGAGCGCAGAAGGCCCAGGAGAAGATGCTCGGAATTGACCGCGTTCTGCCCCAGACGGCGGCTCTCGGCCACCGCCCCCTGGATGGCCATGCAGCAGTTGGGGGTGAGGCCCTGAAAGCTGGACCGGGCGGGCACCCCCGTCCCCACCCGCTGGACAATGGCGGAGCGGAGGGTGCGGCTGTCCGCCCCCGCGCGGCACAGCGCCATGGCCGCGGGGCTGAACTCCTGGCCCGCCAGCCCTAAGAGCAGATGCTCGCTGCCTACATAGCTGTGGCCCAGGCTGGCGGCGTTCTCCTGGGCCAGACGGATGGCCCCGAGAGCGGTGGATGTGAATTGGCTGTCTGCCATAAAGGATCACCTCAGCATCAAAGTCTTTTTACCATCATGCCCCAATTTGCCGGGGTTTAGCCAATCACTCCGGGAGCGCCTGATTCGCGGCCCGCAAAAGGGTGTTACATCATCCCGCCGGTTGCCCTCACCGGGAAATTGTGCTATAATATTCCCATTCTTACAGAGAGGAAGCGACCTGATGTGAAAAAAGCGATTTCCACCCTTCTGGCCCTGGCGCTGAGCCTTGGGCTGTGCCTCCCCGCGCTGGCGGCCGGGGAGACCTTTTCCGACGTGCCCGCCGGGCACTGGAGCAGCACCTATGTCGAGACCGCCGCGGAAAAGGGCTGGATTACCGGCGACGGACATGGGAATTTTCTGCCCAACGACCATGTGACGTACGCGCAGATGTGCGTGATGATGGTGAAGGCGTTCTTCAGTGACGACTTTGCCGCCTATACCGGCTCCAGCTCGCCCTGGTACGCGCCCTACACCAGTGTGGCGGCTCAGGTGGGACTGCTGAACGGGACCGATGTCGAGAAGGCGCCCACGGACGCCGGCAAGGTCAACACTCCTTGCAGCCGCATGGAGATGGCGCTGATTGTCTACAACGCGATGTCTGCGTCCGGCGGCAATATGCCGTCCAGCGCGGAGGTAGAGGCTGCGGCTATGAAAACATCCGATATTGCCTACTACTTCCCGCCGTACACAAAGGCAATCGCAGCTACCAAAGCGGCTGGAATCATCAACGGTGTGGATGACAAAGGAACCTTCTCCGGTCGGGAGAATATGACCCGGGCCCAGGCTGCCGTGGTTATGACTAAGCTGGATGAGTACCTTGGCGGTACTGGTTCCAACACTACCAATCCAGGAACTACTCCTGAAACCAACCCTGGCACGAATCCTGATCCCAAGCCTGAGACTCCCAGCACTCCGGCTGGCGGCAGAGACTCTAATGGCAATACTCTGGCCTCTGGTGTTAAGTCCAGTATTGGTAAGAGCGACAGCTATCCCACAAAGGGGCGTGAGACTTCTGCCAACCGGAATGGGTATTATACGGCGGCTGATGTGGATATCGGAGAGGCGCAGCTGGTGTATGATTTCCTTGCACTTGTCAATGAAGCTCGCCGAGCTGAGGGACTGAATGAACTGACTTGGGTTCCGACAGATGCCATGGAGGAGTATACACTGCTGAGGGCATATGAGCTGACCTCGAAGTGGTCTCATGAGCGGCCGGATGACCAGTATAATGGGTTTATGGATGAGATTATTGCACGTGGTTCGAGTGGCACTCAAGGGATGTTTAATGGCTGGATGAATTCGCCTGGGCATCGTAGATCTATTATGGAAGAGGCAGTTACCTCCATGTGTGCAGCTAAGTGTGGAAATTGCTGGATTATCACATTTTGCGGCCCTATAGAATATATGGGTTACGTAGATGCAGGAGCGGAGGTAGATTACGAGAGGTACAATGGGGAAGGTTAACTATCTGATAACGGTCGTAGCAGGGAGAGCTCCTTTATGTATATTTGAGTGCTCTGTAGGGGCGGATATCATCCGCCCGCAGAGGGGCACAGTCCTTTGGACGGGCGGGTAATACCCGCAAAATCACGGCCAGTCGGAGGATTGCCGCAGGGTTTTAAAATCTCCAAAAATAAACATTGCTTTTTTCAGAAAATGTGCTAGAATAGGGAGTACCATTTTAATGGAGGTGTACATATCATGGCCTATGTTATCAGTGACGCTTGCATCAGCTGCGGCTCCTGTGTGGACGGCTGCCCCGTGGGCGCCATCTCTCAGGGCGATTCCCAGTACGTCATCGACGCCGGCGCCTGCATCGATTGCGGCTCCTGCGCTGGCACCTGCCCCATGAGCGCAATCTCTCAGGGCTGAAACCAGGAAAAACAGCGCCGGTCTGCCGGCGCTGTTTTTTACACCCCACAATATGATTTTTAAAATTATATTTGGTGATTTTTTATATTGATATTTCCGGCGGCCTGCGTTATACTGTAATAAAGAAGAATAAACCGCCGACCTTGGAAAGGAGCGTGCCCTATGAGCAACACCGCAGCCGCTGCCATGAATATCAGGCCCCGCCGCCGGAGTGAGGTGCGGGACCCCTACGACGGCCTGCGCCCCTGGTCGGCTGTCACCCACGGAGTGGGGGCGGCGCTGGCCCTGGCGGGCACCGTTGCCCTGCTGGTCCGGTCGGCCGGGGCGGGCCGGTGGCTGCTGTTCGGGCTGTTCGCCGTCTACGGATTGTCTATGATCTGCCTCTACACCGCCAGCACCCTGTACCACTGCCTCAATGTCCCGGTGGCCGGCCGGCTGGCCCTGCGGAAATATGACCACTGCTCCATCTATCTGCTGATCGCAGGGAGCTATACCCCCCTGTGCCTTACCGTCCTGCGGGCGGCGGGCGGCATCCCCCTGATGGCCGCCGTGTGGGTTCTGGCCGCCGCCGGGACGGTGCTCACCATCACCAGGCTGGCCATCCCCAGGTGGCTCACCAGCGCCATCTATCTCTTTATGGGCTGGCTGGCGATCTTCGCCATCGTACCCATCTACCGCGCCCTGCCGGCCGCCGGCTTCTTCTGGCTGCTGGCCGGCGGAGTGCTGTATACCGTGGGCGGCGTGCTCTACGCCGTCAAGTGGCCCGGCCGGGACAACCCTAAATTCGGCTGCCACGAAATTTTCCATGTGTTTATCCTGCTGGGCAGTGTCGCCCACTTCGTGCTGATGTATCGGGTGGTCCTGTGGCTGTGAGCAAGAAAACCCCCTTTGCCGGGAGCGGCAGAGGGGGTTAATGTTTTTTGCGGGGCTTTGCCCAGCCCTGTTTGCGGGGTGCTTTCGGGGGGCGGGATTTATCTTTGGTGGCGGAGGATTTCTGTTTTGGAGCGGTGGGTTTTGGTTTCGGGGCGGCACGGTGACCGCCCCCTGCGGACGTTCCCCGCTCCGGCTTGACCAGGCAGTGCTTGCCGTAGCCGATCAGGTCCTCGCGGCCCGTCCTGTGGAGAGCCTCCAGCACCAGCTTCCGGTTCTGGGGCTTGCGCCACTGCATCAGCGCCCGCTGGAGCGCCTTGTCATGGGGCGTTTTGGGGACAAATACCGGCTTCATGGTCCGGGGGTCGATGCCGGTGTACCACATGCAGGTGGCCAGAGTGCCGGGGGTGGGGTAGAAGTCCTGGACCTGCTCCGGCATGTGGCCCTGCCTGTTCAACCACTCCGCCAGCTGGACGGCGTCCTCCAGGGTGCAGCCCGGGTGGGAGGAGATCAGATAGGGCACCAGATACTGGTCCTTGCCGTAGCGGCGGTTGAGCTTGAAGTACTTCTCACGGAATTTCTCATAGACCTGAATATGGGGCTTGCCCATGTAGTCCAGGGTGTGGGCCACGCAGTGCTCCGGGGCCACCTTCAGCTGGCCCGAGATGTGGTGCTGCACCAGGTCGGTGAAGAACTCCCCGCTGGGGTCCTTCATCAGGTAGTCAAAGCGGATGCCCGAGCGGATGAAGACCTTTTTTACCTTGGGAATTTCCCGCAGCTTGCGCAGAAGCAGCATGTAGTCCGTGTGATCGGCGTTCAGGTTGGGGCAGGGCTCCGGGGCCAGACAGGCCCGGTTCCGGCACATGCCGCTTTTCAGCTGCTTCTGGCAGGAGGGCCGCCGGAAGGTGGCCGAGGGGCCCCCTACGTCGTGGATGTAGCCCTTGAAGCCCGGGTGGGCCGTCAGCAGCTTCACCTCCCGGATGACGCTGTCGTGGCTGCGGCAGGAGACGGTCCGCCCCTGGTGAAAGGCCAGGGAGCAGAAATTGCACGCCCCGAAGCAGCCCCGGTTGTGGGTCACCGAGAAGCGGACCTCCTCGATGGCGGGCACGCCCCCCAGGTCGTCGTACATGGGGTGGGGCTCCCGGACGTAGGGCAGCTCGGCTACCCGGTCCAGCTCTTGGGTGGTCAGAGGGAAGGCCGGGGGGTTGACAATCAGAAAGCGGTCCCCGTGCCTTTGGACAATGGCCCTGCCCGACACCGCGTCGTGCTCCTGGTACTCCGCCATGTTGGCCCGGGCGTAGGCCGTCCTGGAGGCGGAGACCTCCTCGAAGGAGGGGACCTCCACCCGGGGGTAGGCGCAGATATCGGGGTATCTGACAATGACGCAGGTGCCCCGCACGTCGGTGATCTCCGAGACGGGAGTGCCCGAGGCCAGTCGGGCGGCGATCTCCAGGGTGGCGGCCTCTCCCATGCCGTAGGTGAGGATGTCCGCCTGAGAATCGAAGAGGACAGACCGGCGCACCTTGTCCTCCCAGTAGTCGTAATGGGCAAAGCGGCGCAGGCTGGCTTCCAGGCCGCCGATGATGATGGGGATATCCCCAAAAGCCTCCCGCACCCGGTTGGAGTAGACCACCGTGGCGTGGTCGGGCCGCAGGCCCGCCCTCCGGCCGGGGGAGTAGGCGTCGTCATGGCGGCGCTTTCTGGCGGCGGTGTAGTGGGCCACCATGGAGTCGATGTTCCCCGCCCCGATGAGCACCCCCAGCCGGGGCCGGCCCAGTGACCGGAAGGCCTCCGCGCTGCGCCAGTCCGGCTGGGCCAGAACGGCTACACGGTAGCCCTCGGCCTCTAAAATACGGCCGATGATGGCCGGGCCGAAGGAGGGGTGGTCCACGTAGGCATCCCCGGTGATGAGGAGGAAATCGTAAAAGTCCCAGCCCCGGCGGGCCATGTCCGCCCCGGTCACAGGGAGAAATAAGTCTCGGTCAAAGGGCACGGCGGTCCCTCCCCTTTCTGTCTTGTGCGGAAGCGGCCTCTCCGCCCCGCGCTGTCACCAGTATAGCAGTCTTTGCCGAAGCCGTCAACTCGGGGAAGATTTCCCTTCCTTTTTGCGGAGATCTGTGGTATACTGCCCTCTAACGTCATAAATCGGGCGCGCCTCCTCCAAGGGGATGGGGCGCAGATTGGATTGGAGGAGAAAACCTTGTCCCAGGCGCACAAGAGCGAGGCGGCCCTGGCCAGCGCCCCTGTCGGACCGCTGATGGTAAAGCTGGCCCTGCCCGCAGTGGCGGCCCAGCTCATCAATATGCTCTACAACATCGTGGACCGCATCTACATCGGCCATATCCCGGAGGTGGGCCGGGCCGCCCTCACCGGACTGGGGGTCACCTTTCCCATCCTTATGCTCATCTCCGCCTTTACCGCCTTCGCCGGCATGGGGGGCGCCCCCTTGGCCTCCATCCGCCTGGGGGCGGGGGACCGGGAGGGGGCGGAGAAAATTCTGGGCAGCTCCACCGCCCTGCTGCTGATGCTGGCCGCCCTGCTGACGGCGGTGTTTTCCCTGGTCAAGGAGCCGGTCCTTATGGCCTTCGGCGCCTCGGAGGCCACCATCGGCTACGCTTTGGACTACATCTCCATCTATCTGATGGGCACCGTCTTTGTCCAGCTGGCCCTGGGACTCAACGCCTATATCACCGCCCAGGGTCAGGCCCTGGTGGCCATGTGCTCGGTGCTCATCGGGGCGGTGCTGAATATTCTGCTGGACCCGCTGTTCATCTTCGTCCTTCAGCTGAACGTGAAGGGGGCGGCCCTGGCCACCATCATCTCCCAGGGGGTGAGCGCCTGCTGGGTGGTGGGCTTTCTGTGCTCCCGGCGGTCCGGGCTGCGCATCCGCCGGAAAAATCTCCGCCTGGAGCGGGCGGTGGTGGGGAAAATTGCCGCCCTGGGGGTGGCTCCCTTTATTATGCAGTCCACCGAGAGCCTGGTGACGGTGGTTCTGAACTCCGGCCTGCAGCACTATGGCGGGGACCTGTATGTGGGCACCGTGACCGTGATGCAGAGCGTGATGCAGATGGTGGTGATGCCTGTTCAGGGGATCACCCAGGGGGTCCAGCCCATCATGAGCTATAACTTTGGGGCCCGGAATTACGCCAGAGTGCGCCAGACCTTCCGCCTGCTGCTGCGGACCACCCTCGCCGTTACCGTGACCGCCTTTCTGGTGGTGACCCTGTTCCCCAGGCCGCTGGCCCTCATCTTCAACGACGACCGGGAGCTGGTGGAGCTGGTGGGACGGGTGATGCCCATCTTTTTCGGGGGTATCTGGGCCTTTGGAGCCCAGATGGCCTGCCAGGCCGCCTTTATGGCTATGGGCCAGGCCAAGACCAGCCTGTTTCTGGCCCTGCTGCGCAAGGTGATTCTGCTGGTGCCCCTGGCCATCGTCCTGCCCCTGGTTACCCGGAATGTGATGGGCATCTATGTGGCCGAGCCGGTGGCCGACGTGCTGGCCTCCGCCACCACCCTGACCCTGTTCCTGCGCAAACGGAAAACCCTGCTTCCGGAATAAAAATCCGCCCGCCTCACTGGGAGGCGGGCGGTTCGCTTATTCAGAGGGCCTGTCCCCCTCGGGGCCCAGCACCTCGTGGCAGAGGTCCAGCGCTTTCTGGAGGGAGGCGTACGCGCGCTGGTCGATGAGCTCGCTGTCTCCCGCCTCGTACTCGGCCATGGCCTGGTGGACATTCACCAGGTGGCGGCGCTCCCCCACCGGCTGACGGTTGCGGTGGAGCATGTAGTAGGGGGTGTAGCGCACGTCGGTGAGGGAGGCGTCCCCCTCCGGGGTCTTGGTCAGCTCCAGGTCCAGGATGACGGTGGTCTTGGTGGCCAGGTCCTGCCAGGGGTCGTCGGCAAAATTCTGGTTGGAGATGAAGTTGCCCAGAGAGTAGATGACGAAGCCCTCCCTCTCCTGGCCGTCGAAGCCCGGGGCGGTGACGGTCATGTAGGGCTGGAGCACGTGGGGGTGGCCCCCCAGTACCAGGTCCGCCCCCTGGCCTACCAGAAACTGGGCCAGATTCTCCTGGTGGACATTCTGCTGGGTGCGGTACTCGTTGCCCCAGTGGACGATGACGGCGATGAGGTCGGTCTCCAGAGCGCGGGCGGCGGCCATGTCCTCCTCCAGCAGCTGGTAGTCGGGATTGCACAGGGTGGTGTAGTAGTCCAGGTTGAACAGGTTGGCGGAGAAGCGCAGGTCGTCGTCAATGCGAAAGCCGTTGAGGCCGTATGTATAGGCCAGAAAGGCCACCGAGATGCCCCCCACGTCGGCCACGTGGATGCCGTGACTGGCGTCCCGCTCCTCCTGGGAGCGGTAGGTGCCCACGTGGGCCACCCCGGCCTGGTCCAGCACGTCCAGGGTGCGGAACAGGCCCTCCATCCCCTTGTCCTTGGTGTGGTTGTTTGCGGTGGACAGCAGGTCGAAGCCCGCCTCCCTGATGTTCCAGGCCAGCTCGTCCGGGGAGTTGAACCGGGGGTAGCCCGAGTGCTGGCCTCCGGCCAGCGGGGTCTCCAGATTGGCCGCGGCGTAGTCGGCCAGGGCCAGCTGGGGGGCGGCGAACTGGAGAACATGGGTGTAGTCGTAGCTGTCCGTCTCCGCCACGTAGCAGTCGTCGGTGAGAGGGGTGTGGCTCATTACATCCCCGCCCACCATCAGGTGGGCGACAATGGGCTCCGGTTCGGGCTCGGGCTCCGGCGGGGGAGGGGGGACCTCCAGGGACTGGGCAGGGGGCTGGGAGAGATCAACCTGCCGGTCCGCCGGCTGGCTGGGGGAGCAACCGGCCAGCAGTATCAGGGATAATGTCAGAGATAAAAACCGCCTCATACCGGGTCACCGTCCATTTTTTCATAAAGTTTCTCCGACAGGTCGGCACACAGGGCGTACAGCCCCCGGTCGTCCGTGTTCCGGGGGGCGCCGGTGGTGAGAACCACCACGCCGTTCCGGGTCTCGGGGTTGTAGGTCATCAGGGCAAACACGCCGTAGGCGCTGCCGGTGTGGTAGTACAGGACGTTCTGGCCCAGGATATCCTCCTGCCGCCGGAGAATCAGACACTGCTGGAAGGGGCTGGAGGTGATTGGGTCCACGGTGAAGTATGGCTGCTCCAGCGCCTCCACCGATTCCGCGGAGAGAAGGCGGGTCTCGGTATACCGATTCTCCATCAGCTGAAGTATGACGCCGACGATGCCATGGGTATCCTGGGTGGACTCCAGCTCGATGGAGCGGTAGACGGGCTCCTTGTACACCCCGTCATTGGCCAGGACGGCCGCCAGCTTGGCCATATCCCGGGCGCTGGCGGTGAAGCCCCCGGGGAAGTAGGAGGCTGTCTGGCCAATCTGGGTGGGGGTGGTCTGGGCCATCTGCTCGGCCACCGACCGGCCTACTCCGCCGGTGGTGTACAGGGCGGCGAGCTGGCCGACCTCCAGCGTCTCGGAGTAGAAGGAGGCGCTGGCCCCGAGGGGCTGGAGGAAGTGCTCCTGGAGGTAGTTCTCCAGCAGACCGCCGCAGGCCAGCTCCAGGGTGGTGCCCAGCACGCAGAGACCGAAGTTGCTGTAGTACCAGTAGCCCCCATTGCCCGGCTCCATGCTCCGCCAGGTGGAGGGGCGCTGGAGAAGGCCGCGCAGATGGGACAGCCCCCGGGTGATCTCCAGATTCCGCAGGGATGAGGTGTGGGTCATCAGGGTGCGGACGGAGGGCTGGACCTCGCTGTAGGGGTTGCGGACCCCGGAGCCCCAGTAGTCGCTGAGAGGGGCGTCCAGGTCGATGAGGCCCTCGTCCGCCATGGACATGGCGCACATGGCCACCACCACCTTACTGATGGAGGCGACACGCACCTTGGTGTCCGGGGTCATCTCTTGCTGGTTTTTTACCGCCCAGCCCCAGGCCCCGGCCTGGCTGAGCTGGCCCCGCTCCACTGTGGCCACCGAGACCGCGGCGGCGGAATGTTCCTCCATCACCTGGGTCAGCACGGCATCGACGTCCTCCTGGGTGAGAATGAGGCGGGGAGGCTCCGGCAGGCTCCAGAGAACGAGGGGAGTGGCTTGGGGCAAGACGCTCCCGCTGATATCAGCGGGAGGCTCCTCCACACGGGAGGAGCCTGAGCCCCCATCGGCTGGAGCGGAGGCGCAGGCGGTGAGTAGCAGGGCAAGGGCGGTGAAAAACGCGCCCAAGCGAAGAAAACGCATGATCCGGACCCCTTTCGCAGTTTTTGTCCCATTCTGTCGCATTATTTCCATTATAGCGGGAAAAGAGGGGAATGTAAAGAGAGAAAAGGGGATGAAAAACCGGGCGGCCCCCTATAAGGACCGCCCGGTGTCGGGTTGTATTTGGCTGCTGCCGGTTTTTTAGAAGATGCCCTGGGCCATCATGGCGTCGGCCACCTTCTGGAAGCCCACGATGTTGGCGCCGGCCACCAGGTCGTAGCCCAGGCCGTAGCGCTCGGCCACTTCCACGGAGTTGTTGAAGATGTTCTTCATGATGCCCTTCAGCTTCTCGTCCACTTCCTCGGCGGTCCAGTACAGGCGCTCGGCGTTCTGGGCCATCTCCAGCTCGGAGACGGACACGCCGCCGGCGTTGACGGCCTTGGAGGGGGCCACCACGATGCCGGGCTGCTTCTTCAGGAACTCCAGAGCGTCGTTGGTGGTGGGCATGTTGGCGACCTCGATGTAGTACTTCACACCGGAGGCGGCGATCTTCTCAGCCCACTCCATATTTACGTCGTTCTGGGTGGCGGCGGGCATGTAGATGTCCACGTCCTTCACGCCCCAGCACTTCTCGCCGGCCACGAACTCGCAGCCGAACTTCTCGGCGTAAGAGGCGCAGTGCATGGGATCCTTGGCGCGCATCTCCAGAATGTAGTTCAGCTTCTCGTCGGTATCCACGCCGTCGGGATCGTGGATATAGCCGTCGGGACCGGCGAAGTAGGTGACCTTGGCGCCCAGCTCAGCGGCCTTCTTCATGATGCCCCAGCCCACATTGCCGTAGCCGGAGATGGCGATCCGCTTACCCTTGATGTCCTCGCCGTCGTGCTTCAGGGCCTCGCACAGATAGTACACAGCACCGAAGCCGGTGGCCTCGGGACGCATCAGGGAGCCGCCGGTGGCCACGGACTTGCCGGACAGAGCGCCGAACTCAGAGGCACCCACGATGCGGCGGTACTGGCCGTACATGTAGTTGATCTCGCGGCCGCCGCAGCCCAGGTCGCCGGCGGGGCAGTCGATGTCCTGGCCGATGTGGCGGTACAGCTCGGTGATGAAGGCCTGGCAGAAACGCATGACCTCAGCGTCGCTCTTGCCGCGGGGGTCGAAGTCGGAGCCGCCCTTGGCGCCGCCGATGGGCAGGCCGGTCATGGCGTCCTTGAAGGTCTGCTCGAAGCCCAGGAACTTGATGATGGACAGGTTGACGGAGGGGTCAAAGCGGATGCCGCCCTTGTAGGGGCCCAGGGCGCCGTTGTACTGCACACGGTAGCCGCGGTTGACCTGCCAGTTGTGGTTGTCGTCCTCCCAAGTGACGCGGAACTCAATGACCCGCTCGGGCTCGACCATGCGCTCCAGCAGGGAGACCTTCTCATACTCGGGGTGAGCGTTGATGACGGGCTCCAGAGAGGAGAGGACCTCCTCCACGGTCTGCAGGAATTCGGGCTCATTGGCGTTCTTGGCGCGGGTTTCGTTCAGGACCTTCTCAATGTACTTGTTCATAGCGGCATTCCTCCTATAAAATATGTGTCGGGTTACGCTGTTTTGACGGAAATCCTTCATTTTTGGGAAACAAAGGGGCCGGGACTGCTTTGATATGTATATCATACCATAAATTGCCGTGAAGTAAAGCACATATTTTGTGGAGGTTACCACAACAAAATGGCTGTGGTGAGATGCGGAGAGTACAAAAAAACGGCCGTTTCCACAAAAAGAAACAGCCGTTTTTGTTCAATATGCAGGACCTCAGTCAAATGCCAGCCCCAGATAGCCCACTGTGCCCCAGTCCCAGGCGCTTTCCAGCTCCGGGTCCAGCCATTTGAGCATGGCGAATTTCCCCAGATTTCCCCGGAGATCAGGCCGCTCGTCCCGAGGCCGGGGGCCCCGTATCTCCCACCGCCGGGCGGGGGCAATCCGGGGCAGATCGGGAAAGACGGTACGGCCCATTCCGGCAGGCCCCAGCAGCTCCTTGACGATGACCAGCTCGCCGTCCGCCCGCTCGGCGCACAGGCAGACCGGTCCGGACTCCGTCTCCCCCACGAACAGCCCGCCGTCCCCCAGGGCGCAGCACCCCGCCTGGTAGGCCAGGGCGTCCTCCGGGTAGGCGATGTGAGGGATGTCCTTCAGCAGCTCCTCCCGCACCCGGCCGTACTCCTCTGGCGAGGCGGGGCGGAGAAGGTTGGAGGGCGGCAGGGGAATCTCCTCCCGCCGCAGACTGCCAGCCAGGATGCGGAAGCACTCCCGGAAGCCGTTGGCCCCGAAGAAGTTGTGGAGGGAGGGCTCAGCCGGCACGGTGGTGACGGCGGGGATGCCCAGTGTGCGAAAATACCCGTCTGCCCCGGCCAGCAGCGCCGCCGCCAGACCCCGGCCCCGGCAGTCGGGGTGGGTGGCCACGGCGTAGAGGTAGGCCGAGCGGTGCTCCCCCTGTCCGGGGAGGACAAAGGTGGTGTCGAACCAGGCGGTCATGGACCGGACCGCCCCGTCCTCCTCCAGCACCACCACCCGCTCCGGGCGGTAGTAGGTATTGTAGAAGTTGTCGATATACTGGTCGCTGTCCCCAAAGGCCAGCTTCCACAGCTCCCGCTGGGCGGGGACGTCCTCCGGGACGGAGGGGCGGACGGTAATCATGTGGGAGACCTCCTGTTTCTCGCTTGCAGGGGCCGGCGCTCTGGACGGCCCGCCTGTTCCGGGCAGAAAACGGTGTGGGGGGGCGGCGCGGAGGCCGCCCCTGCAGATTACTCAATAACCCGGGTAAATGTCGCTCTTCTTGGGCATGATGAGGGCGCAGATCAGATAGGCCCAGAAGCCGAAGGTGCCGCAGAAGAAGGCGATGACCCAGCCTACCCGCACCAGGGTGGGGTCGATGTCAAAGTATTCCGCGATGCCGCCGCACACACCAGCCAGCATCTTATAAGGACCCTCGGTCCGATACAGTCTCTTGCTTCCCATAATATGTCGCTCCTTTTCAATATAGTTGGGTCGGTTTCTGTACTACATGATACGCCTTCGGAATTGAAAAATCCATAGGAAAAGGATGAAGATTTCATTAAAATCATTGTACCACACCGGGGCCGGACTATGCAAGACCGCGATTTTCTTGACAACCCGCCGTGCCGCCGGTATACTGGAGCAAAAGCGGGGGGAGAATCCCGCCGGAGGGCTGAAATTCAGGGGGGAGAGGCATGAATAAGAAGGAGCTTCTGGACCGCTGCGCCCGGGACGGGGAGGAGCGGATGCTGCTGGCCCGGGTGCTGGACAAGCTGGAGCTGGCCCAGGGCCGGGGGGTGCCGGCCCACACGCCCTTCCTTTCTCCGGGGGAACAGGCCTCGGTGACCGATCTGCTCAACGCCTGGGGGCGGCCCAGGCACCTGTTTTGGGGCGGCTATCCGGACAGCGAGCGGCGGATCTGCGTGTTTCCGGCCGACTGGCAGGAGGAGGACGGGATCTGCGCCGGTCCGGAGGGGCCGCTGGCCGCCCTGGAGGCCCGGTTTCCTCCGGACGCCGCCCTCACCCACCGGGATGTGCTGGGCGCCCTCATGGGGCTGGGGCTGAACCGGGAGCTGCTGGGGGATATTCTTCTGCCCCAGCCGGGGCTGTGCCAGGTGGTGGCCCTGAGAGAGAGCCTGCCCATCCTCCTGTCCCAGTGGGAGGGGGCCGGGCGCTGGAGAGTGTCGGCGGCGGAGATCGCCCTGGACCGGCTGGCCCCCAGGCCCGCCCAGGTGAAGACCATCCGGGACACGGTGGCCACCCCCAGGCTGGACGCGGTGACGGCCGCCTGCTTCTCTCTGTCCCGGGGGAAGGCCGCCGCTCTGATCGGCGCGGGCCGGGTGTCCCTCAATCACCGGGAATGCCTGAAGGCCGACCGACAGGTGGCCGAGGGCGACACCATCACCTGCCGGGGATTGGGCAAGTGCGTGGTCAGGGAGGTGCCGGGACAGTCCAAAAAGGGACGGACTATGCTGATTATTGAGAGGTATTTGTGATGGAACAGAGTAAAATTGACCGGATCAACCAGCTGGCCCGGAAGGCCAAGACCCCGGAGGGGCTGACGGCGGAGGAGACCTCTGAGCGGGACGCCCTGCGCAGGGAGTATGTGGACGCCTTTAAGGCCAGCCTTACCGCTCAGCTGGACAACACGGTGATCCAGTACCCCGACGGCACCCGGAAAAGGCTGCGGAAAAGAGACGGGGAATCTTAACGCATTTTAATTGACAACAGGGCGATGATTTGTCATAATCATGGGTGAACCTCGGGCTCCGCCCGATATGATAAAGGAGGCCAACTATGGCGCGCATCAAATTCACCACCGACTCCGCCGCCGATATCCCCGCCGGGCTGCGGGAGGAGCTGGGAATCCAGGTGCTCCCCTTCCCCATCGCCATGGGAGACAGGGAGTATGAGGACGGCTTTGACTTTACTCCCCAGGAGTTTTACGATATGCTCCTGGCGGCCCCCCAAATCCCCACCCACGCCCAGCTCAACCCCTATGTGTTCACCGAGCTGTTTGAGACGGCCTGGGAGGAGGGGTATACCGACCTGATCCACACCTCCATCAACTCCAAGGGCTCGGCCACCTGCGCCAACGCCTATCAGGCCCGGGGGGAGTTCTACAAGGACCACCCCGAGGCCCGGGATACCTTCCACATCCACATTATCGACGCCCTGAACTACACCATGGGCTACGGCTGGGCGGTGGTCCAGGGGGCGAGGATGTCCGCCGGAGGGGCTGAGCCCCAGGCGGTGGTGGACTTTATCCAGGACTGGGTGGACCACGTGCGGGTGGTCTTCTCCCCGCTGGACCTGCGCTTTGCCAAGAAATCAGGGCGTATCTCCGCCGCCGCCGCCTTCGTGGGGGAGGCCCTGGGGCTGAAGCCGGTGATGACCTTTACCAACGGGGAGTCCAAAATTTTGGCCAAGGTCCGGGGGGAGAAGGCGGTGGTCGCCAGGCTGGCCGAGATGTGCAGCGCGGAGCGGAGGGCTGGCACCCCCTACCTGATGATCCAGGGCAGCAACAGGGAGCAGTCCGACCGGCTTCTGGAGGTCTGCCGCCAGGAGCTGGGAGAGGAACCCGCCCTCAGCTATTTCATCGGCGGCGTGATCGCCATCAACGCCGGACCCAACCTGATCGGGATTATCTATCGCGTCTGAATGAGAAGCGCGCGGCCGTTTTTTGCGGCGGCGCTTTTTATTTTACAGATTATTCATATGGTTTGTGGTATGCTGATAGAAACGGACCGGGGGCTCCTTCAAAGAGGGGCCCTTTCTCAAAGGAGAAGGAAAGGAGTTATCTCCATGACCAACAAACTGCTTACCTGGAGACAGCGGGGGGAGCTCTGGCTGCGGCTGTCTATTCGGCTGGCTTTGGCCGCGCTGGCGGTATGGACCGCCCTGCGCTTCGGCCGGCCCCTGTTCGCCCTGTCCGCCCCCTTCGTCTTTGCCCTGATCGCCGCGGCGATGCTCAACCCGCTGGTGAAAAGATTGCAGAGGGCCTTGGGCTGGAACCGGCAGGTGCTCTCCGCGCTGCTCCTCCTGCTGCTCTTCGGGCTGATTGGCGGGGGAGTGGTCCTGCTGGGCTACGCCGCCGCCGGACAGCTGCTCTCCCTGGTGCAGAACTGGAGCGGCCTGCTGGACAGCCTTCAGGCGGTTATGGATCAGCTGGAGGAGTTTTTCGCCCACATCCTCACGCTGGTGCCGCCCCAGGTGACCGAGATTGTGGAGACCGCCGGGGACGAGCTGTTTCAGTGGCTCAGTGAGGCGGTGCCGGCCGCTTTGGGCAGCCTGGGACTGGAGGCGGGGGAGAAGGCCATGGCCCTGCCCTCCTTCCTGGTGGCCCTGGTGATCTTCATTATGGCCACCTTCCTGCTGACGGCGGACTACCCCTACCTGCGCAGCCGCTATATCCAGCACCTGGACGAGGGGGTGCTCCGGTTTTTGAGCCAGCTGCGGTCCACCGCCCTGGGGGCCTTCGGCGGATATGTGAAGGCGGAGTTCCTGCTGTCTGTGGGGGTGTTCTTCATCCTGCTGGGGGGATTTTTCCTCATCCGTCAGCCCTACGGCCTGCTGCTGGCCCTGGGGCTGGCGGTGATGGACTTCATCCCCATCATCGGGGCGGGCACCGTGATGGTGCCCTGGGCCTTTGTGGCCCTGTTTACCGGCGATCTTTCCGCCGCTGTGGAGCTGATGGCCATCTGGGGGGTGATCGCCCTGTTCCGCCGGGTGATGGAGCCAAAGTTTGTGGGAGACCAGACCGGACTGTCCCCCATCCTGTCCCTGATGTCCATCTATGTGGGGATGAAGCTGGGCGGGGTGCTGGGGATGGTGTTCGGACCGGTCGTGCTGCTGGTGATCCTCAACCTGGCCGGGATGGGCATGTTCCGGGGCGCCCGCCTGGACCTGGAGGCCGCCGCCCGGGATATCGCCGCCATCCTCAGCCAGCGGCCTATGTAGGAGGGAACGTTGTGGGTCCGGTCCCGCCCGTTCACAAATTCCCCAAATTCTCCTGGAAAAGTTCAAAAAGATATTTGTTTTTCTTCATGCTTTTTTCATATTTTGGCGGTATGATAAACACAGCTCAGGGGAACACTTATTTATTACGTTTCAAAAAGGAGCGTTTGTTATGAACGAGTTTAACTTCTACAACAGCGAAAATGACGGCTACCGGGGCGGCTTCGGCGGCTATGTGGACCCGGACCCGGCGCCCAATACCCCCTTTGGCACCGGCGGCGCGCGGCCTCCAAAGAATAAAAAAGGGGGAGCGGCCAAAATTATCGCCCTGGTGCTGGCCTGCACCATCGCCGGAGGGGGAGCCGGGGTGGGCGGCGCCTACCTGTACAGCCGGATGGCCGGGCCTCAGAACTCCACCACCATATATGAGGAGGTCCGGCCCCAGGTGCAGACGGTGGTCAACACCAACGGCGGCAAGCCCATGACCCCCGAGCAGCTCTACGCCGCCAATCTGCCCTCCTGCGTGGGCATCACGGTGAATACTACGGTGAATATTTTTGGCCAGACCACCACCTCCGCCGCCTCGGGCTCCGGCTTTGTCCTCAGCAGAGACGGCTATATCGCCACCAACTACCATGTCATTGAGAGCGCGGCGAAGGACCCCTCGGTTACCATCCAGGTCTCCTTTGCCGACGGCACCAAGTACGACGCCAAGCTGATCGGCGGCGAGAAGGACAACGACATCGCCGTCATCAAGATCGAGGCGGACAACCTGACCCCCGTCACCCTGGGGGACAGCTCCAAGCTGGTGGTGGGCGAGGCGGTCTACGCCATCGGCAACCCCCTGGGCGAGCTGACCTACTCCCTCACCGATGGCATCGTCTCCGCCCTGGACCGGCTCATCACCACCAACAGCACCGATGAGAGCGGCCGGCAGGAGTCCACCACCCTCAACGTGCTCCAGACCAACTGCGCCATCAATCCGGGCAACTCCGGCGGCCCCCTCTTCGACAGCTACGGCAACGTGGTGGGGGTGGTGTCCGCCAAATATACCCAATCCTCCAACGGCGTCAACGCCGAGGGCCTGGGCTTTGCTCTGCCCATCAATGACGTGAAGGGTATCCTGTCCGATATTATTGAGCACGGCTATGTCACAGGCAAGCCCTATATGGGAGTTCAGGTGATGAATGTCTCCTCTGAGGCCCAGCGCTACGGCATCACCGCCGGCGCGGCGGTGTCCTATGTGGCCGAGGGCTCCTGCGCCCAGAAGGCCGGGCTGCAGGTCAACGATATCATCACCGCCATCGACGACACCGCCATCGACTCCTCACCCGCCCTCACCGCAGCACTGGCTACCGGCTACAAGGCCGGCGACACCGCTACCCTCACGGTGATCCGCAATCAGCAGGAGCTGAAGCTGACCATCACCTTTGACGAGAAGAACGCCCAGACCGAGGCCAACAATCAGCTTCAGCAGAATAACCAGCAGCAGCCCTCCCAGGACAACGGCTACGGCTATGGCTATCAGTGGCCCTTCAATGTGTTCCCGTGGTAAAAGCCTTGACAAATCGGACGGAAATGCTATAATAAAAACAGAAGGGCGCTGCCATGAAGCGGCTAGCCCCCTGGTATGGTTAACGAAGTAACCGCATGGTTGGGAGCCGGGCGGTTACTTCTTTTTGCCCTGAATGAACAGGCCGCAAATGCCAATGATAACCAAACAAAGCTGTAATACTTCGGATGTACTCATCGGGCAGCCCCCCTTAAATCTTCCAATGGATACTCCCCGTGGTAAATTTCCTCTTGCAAAAGCAAAAAGAGATATGCTATAATCGTGTTGGCGAGAGCCAAACTGATAACGATCCAGTTTATACCCACCGCAAAAAGCGGCCCTCCGGAAGAGGTTGGAGCTCTCCGGAGGGCCGCTTCTTGCGGTGGCGGGCTTACTGTTCCCTGCTGTGTCTGTCAAGCCACTTGCTCACACAGTTGGAGACTATGTTCGCTGCAACAGACACGATGAAACTAACGATCCAGTCCATAAACCCACCGCCTCCCGCTGCCGGTGTGGGTGGGGACAGCACATAGATTATAGCAAAATACGACAAAAACGGCAAGTCGGAAAGAAATGAGGCGCAAAGGATGGACAATCCCGAAAAAACAGGTATAATATAAAATGACAGATTATACAGAAGAGGGATATGACTATGGAAATCAACGGACAAACTGTGAGCGGCACGGCGCGCTATGACCAGATGGAGCTCTCGCCTCAGCTGATGCGGGCCATTGAGAAAAAGGGCTATGTGGAGGCCACCCCCATCCAGACCGGGGCCATCCCCTGGTTTATGGACTGGAAGGACGTGATCGCCAAGGCTCCCACCGGGACAGGGAAGACCTTCGCCTTCGGCATCCCTATGGTGGAGCACACCGACCCCGCCGGAAACGACGTCACCGGTCTGGTGCTGGCCCCCACCCGGGAGCTGGCCATTCAGATCCGGGACGAGCTGCGGGACCTGTGCGCCTTTAAGGAGGGCGTCCGGGTGGTGTGCCTCTACGGCGGACAGCCCATCAATACACAGATCAGCCAGCTGAAAAAGAAGCCCCAGATTGTGGTGGCCACCCCGGGACGGCTGATGGACCACATGAAACGGCGCACCGTCCGGCTGGACAAGGTGGAGACGGTGGTGCTGGACGAGGCCGACCGGATGCTGGACATGGGCTTTGTCCGGGATGTAACCCACATTCTGGACCAGATGCCCAAACGGAAAAATCTGGGGATGTTCTCCGCCACCATCTCCCGGGAGGTGCTGGATATCTCCTGGGTCTACCAGCGGGAGCCGGTGGAGATCACCGTTCAGGCCGACCAGGAGAACCGGCCCGACATCGCCCAGTACCGCCTGGACGTGGACCGCAGCGAGAAGGCGGATACCATGGTCCGGCTGCTGGAGATGGGGGACTACGAGCGGGTGATCGCCTTCTGCAACACCAAAAATATGACCGACCGGCTGGCCGGGCTGCTGGATATGCGGGGGATCTCCTGCGAGGCCATCCACGGGGATATCACCCAGTCCCTCCGGGAGCGCACCTTGCAGAGGTTCCGGGACGGCAAGCTGCGGGTGCTGGCCGCCACCGACGTGGCCGCCCGGGGGCTGGACATCGACGACGTGGATGCCGTGTTTAACTACGACATCCCCGACGAGAACGAGTACTATATCCACCGCATCGGCCGCACCGGCCGGGCCAGGCGCCACGGGGTGGCCTTCTCCCTGGTGGCCACCATTTCCGAGGGGCTGCGGCTGGATGACATTGTCAAGTCTACCGGCAGTCAGATCCGGGCGGTGTACTTCAACGAGAAGGGCGACCTTGTGGCCGCCGTGGAGAAATAATGGGGAGAAAATGGGGCCGCTTCTGGCTGGATTTCTTTGCCTGCCTTCTGATTCCGGCCTATACCCTCCTCTTTGCCGGGAGCGTGCAGTGGTTTGGCACCAACTTTTCGGTGATCGCCGTCACCGGGCCGGACCACTACCGGGGGTTTATCTACTGGGGCGTTCTGGCGGGCGGCTATTTCTTTGTTATGCTCAATAAGCTGGCGGCGCTTCTGCCCCGCGGGTGGATGAGGCTGGGGGTGCGGCTCCTGGCCGTCTGTGCCGTTTTGTCGCTGGCCTATGCCCTGGCCATCCCCTATCTGCCCCAGTTTTTTCCCAAATATGCCGCCCTCCACGTGGTGCTGGCGGCGGGAGCATGCGTGCTGCTGATGGTGGCGCTGCAGTTTATCATTCTGGTCATGAGCCGGAAGGACCCGGCCCGCTGGAGCGGGCCCAGACGCATGTGCTGGGTGATGGTGGTGGGGTGCGCCGTGCTGTTCCTCATTCCACAGATGGTATCCTCCGCCCTGGAGGTGTTTTTTACCATCTCCGCCGCCCTGCTGGCCCGGAAAATGTGGCTGCTGGGCAGGTACGGATGAGGACGGCCTGATATGTTAGGAGGTCTCTATGGGAAAATTTGACGGTCTGCTGCTGGCCAGCGACTTTGACGATACGCTGTTCGACGGGGGCGTGTCCATTCCGGGGCGCAATCTGGAGGCCATCCGCTATTTTACCGGGGAGGGCGGGTACTTTACCGTGGCCACCGGCCGGGCCCACCGCACCTTTGAGGCCTACGCCCCGCTGATCCCCATAAACGCTCCGGCGGTGCTGTCCAACGGGGCGGCGATCTACGATTTTCAGACGGACAGGCTGCTGGAACAGACCACCCTGCCCGAGACGGCCCCCCTGGACCTGGGGGAGCTGATGGAGGCTTTTCCCTCTCTGGCCCTGGAGGTCTACTACGGGGAGGATATCTATGTCTGCCGGCCCAACGAGATCACCTTTGCCCATATGAGAAAGGTGGGCTGCAGCTACACCCAGCGCCCGATGGGGGAGCTGCCCACCCCGTGGGTGAAGGCGCTGTTTCACCAGGAGCGGGAGGTGCTGCTCCCGGTTCAGGCCCGGCTGCTGGAGAAATTCGGCGGCCGGTATGAGGCCATTTTCTCCAACCCCCGTTATCTGGAAATTACCAGGAAGGGCAGCACCAAGGGGGGAATGGTGGCCCGGGTGGCGCAGATGCTAGGGGTGGCCCGGGAGCACATCTACTGTGTGGGGGACAACCAGAACGACATTACCATGCTTGAACTGTCCGCCATCCCCTTTGCCCCGGCCGACTGTGCCCGGGAGGTCCGGGAGTGGGGCGCCCGCCTCCTCTGCCCCTGCGCCGGCGGCGTCATCGGCGATATTGTGGATATCTTGGATCAGATGTATTGAGACAGGGCTCCCGACTGAAAGGCCGGGAGCCCTGCTGTGCTTACAGATCCATGGCGTCGGCCAGATGGTCCACCGCGTCGTTCACCCGTTTGGCGGCCCGGTGGGCGGCCCGCTTGATCTGCCGGCTGGACGGGGCCATGGTGGCCCCCAGCGCCGCGCCGGCCAGCATTCCGGCGGCTGCCCCCATGATGAAGGTGCCGCAGCTTCCGCCGCAGGTAGTTCCGCGCATATTGTTCCCCCCTTTTCAGCAGTAATCGGATGGATGCTCCGTCTATGATATTGTGTGCTGAAAATTTGAAAAACACATTGCTAAATCCTGCACGTTCCGCTATAATTTATCATTAGAAAAGTATGCGCTGCCCAATTGACCGAGGGCAGAGCTTCTGGAAAACGCGATGCTTTGGAGGGACATAATGAAGCTTTTAATCAAAAACGGACGGGTGATCCATCCGGTGACGGGGACGGTGCTGCTCCAGGACATTCTGGCGGAAAACGGCCGGATCAGCGTGCTGGAGCGGGGCGTGACCATGGAGGCTGACCGCACCATCGACGCCGCCGGACTGTCGGTGGCCCCGGGGCTGGTGGATATGCACGTCCATTTCAGGGACCCGGGGCTGACCTACAAGGAGGACATCCTCACCGGCTGCGCTGCCGCCGCCCGGGGGGGCGTCACCTCGGTGGCCTGCATGGCCAACACCAGCCCGGCGGTGGACTGCCCGGAGCAGGTGAAATATGTGCTGGACCGGGGGAGAAAGGCCAACGGAGTGGGGGTCTATCCCATCGCCGCCCTGTCCAAGGGGCTGCTGGGGGAGGAGCCCACCGACGCCGAGGCTCTCCAGAAGGCGGGGGCCGTCGCCCTGTCTGACGACGGAAACAACGTGGACAACGCCAACCTGATGCGGGATGTGCTCATCCGGGCCAGGCAGCTGGAGATGCCCGTGCTGTGCCACTGCGAGGATACGTCCATGGTGTCCGGCAGGGCGGTAAACGAGGGCAGCGTTTCCCGCCAGCTCTGGCTGGAGGGGCGGCCTGCCATCGCGGAGGAGATTATGGTGATGCGGGACGCCATGCTGGCCGAGGAGACGGGGGCCAGCGTCCATATCTGCCATGTGTCCACCGCCCGAAGCGTGGAAATTATCCGGAAGATGAAGAAAAAAGGGGTCCGAATCACCTGCGAGACCTGTCCCCAGTACTTTACGCTCACCGAGGACGAGGTGCTCGCCCAGGGGGCGCTGGCCCGGGTCAATCCGCCCCTGCGCACCAGAAAGGACGTACATGCCATTATTTCCGGCCTGAGGGAGGGCACCATCGACGTGATCGCCACCGACCACGCCCCCCACTCCGCGGAGGAGAAGGCGCGGCCCCTGTCCCGGGCCCCCAGCGGCATGATCGGCCTGGAGACCAGCCTGGCTCTGGCCCTCACCCACCTGTACCACACCAAGAAGCTGGACCTGCCCGGACTGATCCGGCGTATGTCCACCAACCCCGCCGATATTCTGGGGCTGGCCAGAGGGCATATGTCTCTGGGTGCAGTGGCCGACCTGGTGATTTTTGACCCCGACGAGGAGTGGACCATCAACCCGGAGCAGTTTGCCTCCAAGGCCCGCAATACCCCCTTCGCCGGCCGCCGGGTGAAGGGTAAGGTAAAGTACACCATCGCCAAAGGGGAGGTCATTTATCAGGATAACCTGTAGGAGCCGCCCGGCGCTGATTGTCATGATCTGCCTGCCGGTATCCGCCGCACTTTGGATAGAACACAGAGAAAAACAGCGCGTAACTGTAACGAAAGATTACAATATAGAGAGGAAATAATATTATGTCGATTGATGTTTTGCAGGACAAGATCCGAGCAATGAAGAACCCCACGGTGGCCGGGCTGGACGCCCGCATCGAGTATGTGCCCGAGCACATCCGCAAAGCCGCCTATGAGAAGTGCGGCGCAGGGCTGGAGGGGGCCGTGGAGGCCATCTGGCAGTTCAACGTGGGCCTGATCGACGCCCTGTGCGACATTGTGCCCTCGGTAAAGCCCCAGACCGCCTACTACGAGAACCTGGGCTGGCGCGGAATGGAGATGCTGGAGCGCACCATTCAGTATGCCAAAAGCAAGGGCCTCTATGTCATCGCCGACATCAAGCGGGGCGACATCGGCTCCACCGCCGCCGCCTACGCCGAGGGCTGGCTCACCGGGGCCAAGATCGAGGACCAGGTGTTTAAAACCTTCGACGCCGACTGCATCACCATCAGCGGATATATGGGCTCCGACTCCATCAAGCCCTTCCTGGACGCCGCCATGTCAGAGGACAAGTGCGTCTTTGTGCTGGTCAAAACCTCCAATCCCGGCTCCGGGGAGCTGCAGGACGTGGTGGCCGGAGACCGGCTGGTCTATCAGGTGGTGGGCGACCTGAACGAGCGGGTGGCCAAGGGCACCGAGGGCAAGTATGGCTACAATATGGCCGGGGCGGTGGTGGGGGCCACCTACCCCTCCGATATCCGGGCCCTGCGCAAGCGGCTGGAGCACACCTTTTTCCTGGTGCCCGGCTACGGCGCCCAGGGCGGCACCGCCGAGGATGTGAAATATGCCTTTGACAAATATGGACACGGGGCCATTGTCAACTCCTCCCGGGGCATCATGTGCGCCTGGAAAAAGACCGGAAAGGACGGCCTGGACTTTGCCGAGGCCGCCCGGAACGCCGCCATCGCCATGCGGGAGGATATCAGGCAGTTTGTCACCATCGTGTAAGCGCGGAGGGAGGGACGCACATGCCAAGCGGTATTTTGATTGTGGATAAGCCGGAGGGCTGGACCTCCATGGACGTGTGCGCCAAGCTGCGGGGCGTGTTCCACGAGAAGCGGGTGGGCCACGGGGGCACCCTGGACCCTATGGCCACCGGCGTGCTGCCCGTCTTTGTCGGCCGGGCCACCCGGGCGGCGGAGTTCGCGGAGAAATCCGATAAGGAATATATCGCCGGGATAAAACTAGGCGTAATTACAAACACCCAGGATATCACCGGCGAAGTGCTGGAGCGGCGTCCCGCCCAGGTCAGCCGGGAACGGCTGGAGACGGCGCTGGAGCAGTTCCAGGGGGATATCATGCAGGTGCCCCCCATGTACTCGGCCATTAAGATCAACGGCAAGAAGCTCTATGAGCTGGCCCGCAAGGGCCGTGAAGTGGAACGGCCTGCCAGACCGGTGACCATCAGGGGGCTGACGGTGCTGGACCAGAAGCCCGATGACGGTTCCGACTTTTTCCTGTGGGTCCACTGCTCCAAGGGGACCTATATTCGAACTCTGTGCCACGATATCGGGCAATACTTGGGCTGCGGCGGATGTATGTCCTCTCTGCGCCGGGCGGCTGCCGCCGGGTTCGACGGCGAGGACGCCTGGCCTATGGAACGGATTCTGGCGGCGGAACACCCCGAGGAGCTGCTTCTGCCGGTGGACAGCCTGTTTCAGGGCCGACCGGAGCTGCTCCTGTCCCCCGCTGTGGAGAAGAAGGTACGAAACGGCATGACGGCGGTCCTCCCTGATTTGGCCCCCGGGGAGTACCGGGCATATGCCCAAAGCGGGGAATTTCTGGCCCTGTGCCGGGCTCAGGGCGGCAAGCTGTCCACCATTAAGAGCTTTTTTGAGGTGTAATATCCAATGGAGAAACAACGCAGAGTAATCGCCCTGGGCTTCTTTGACGGGGTGCACCTGGGTCACGGAGCGCTGCTCCGGAAGGTGAAGGAGACGGCGGACCGGCTGGAGGCCGTCCCCTGCGCCTTCACCTTCGACAAGAGCCCCACCGCCGCGATTACCGGCGGGGTGGTCCCCCTCCTCAGCACGGTGGAGGACCGTATTCTGCTGATGCGCCAGTGCTACGGCATCCAGGAGGTGGTGGTGGCCCCCTTTGACGCCATGCAGCGCATGGACTGGGAGGATTTTATCACCAAGTACCTGGCGGAGGAGCTGGGGGTGGTCCACGTGGTGGCCGGCCACGACTTCCACTTCGGCTATATGGGCAAGGGCAACCCGGAGCGGCTGAGGGAGAGATGCCAGGCGCTGGGTATGGGCTGCGACATCATCCAGAAGGTGGAGCGGGACGGCATCACCATCTCCTCCACCTACATCCGCAACCTGGTGGCCCAGGGGGAGATGGAGCGGGCCGCCCAGTTTTTGGGCCACCCCCACATCCTCACCCAGCAAGTGGGGAGGGGCAAGGGGATCGGCCACTCCGCCCTGGGCTTTCCCACGGTGAATCTGAGGGTGCCCGAGGGGGTGATTGTCCCCGCCTTCGGGGTCTACGCCACCCGGGTGTGGTTTGATGGCCAGAGCCGCCCCGCCGTTACCAATGTGGGCATACGCCCCACTGTGGCCGACAATGACGGCCGGGTGACGGTGGAGGGCTTTATCCTGGATTTTGACGGCGACCTGTACAGCCATCAGGTGCGCATGGAGTTCCACAGATTCCTGCGCGGGGAACGGAGGTTCCCCTCCATGGAGGCCCTGGCCCGGGAGATCAGAAGAAACGCGGAACAGACAAGGGAGTATTTTGGAGGTTGACACCAATGGGTTTTTTCCACCTGCTGCACCATGAACATCAGGCCCGGTACGACAGGATGTTTCCCTATCTGTGGGCCTTTGTCATTCTCACGGCGTCGGCGGGCCTGCTGATGGACACCCCAGCCAATATCCTTCATGGCCTGTACACCATCGTCATCACAGAGGACGCCCTGATTACAGACTATGTTCTGGTGGCCGGCCCCGGAGCGGCGCTGGTGAACTCCGCCATTGTTACGGCCATTACCGTCTGCGTGCTCTACCTGTCCCGGGATACCCTCAACGGCATGACCCTGGTGGAGATTGGCCTCATGTCCGGCTTCTCCCTCTTCGGAAAAAACTTTGTGAATATCTGGCCCATTCTGGCCGGAACCTGGCTGTATACCAAGGCGCGCCGGGAACCGGCGGGGGGCTATATGGGCATCGGACTGATGGCTACGGCGCTGGCCCCCATTGTCAGCTATATCGCCCTGGACAACGGCTGGGGCGGCCCGGTGGAGGGGGTGCTGGTGGGGCTGGTGATCGGCTTTGTCATGCCTCCCCTGGCGACCTATACATACCGCATTCAAAACGGCATGAATCTGTACAATGTGGGCTTCGCCTGCGGGCTGGTGGCCTTTATCTGCGTGCCCCTGATGTCCTCCCTGGGGGCGGACCCCACCACGCACTACCGCTGGGCCAGAGGCTACAACCTGCCCTTCGGGGCGATGCTGGTGACCCTGTGCGTTCTGCTGATCCTGGGCGGCCTGTTTTTCAGCGGCAAGCCTGTTTGGGCGGCCTGGGCGGGCTACCGCCGGCTGCTTCAGACCAGCGGCCGGGCGCCCAGCGACTATCTGCGTATGTTTGGCGCGGCCCCGGTGGTCATCAATACCGGAGTCAACGGCCTGATTGGAATGGCCTATATTCTGCTCTCAGGCGGGGAGCTGAACGGGCCCACTGTGGGGGGTATCCTCACCATTATGGGGTTCTCCGCCTTCGGCAAACACGCCTTTAACATCCTGCCGGTGATGGCTGGGGTGGCGCTGGGCAGCGTGGTGATGGACTGGTCCCTCACCCAGCCCGCCGTCCAGCTGGCCTGCCTGTTCTGCACTACGCTGGCCCCGATCTCAGGTTATTTCGGCTGGGGTTATGGGCTGCTGGCCGGGTTTATCCACTCCTCAGTGGTGCTTTATACCGGCTCCCCGGTGGCGGGAATGAATCTGTATAACAACGGGTTCTCCGGCGGCTTGGTGGCCATTGTGCTCTACCCCACCATTATGGCGATTGCCGAGCACCGCAAGCCCGTGCTGCAGGAGGTGGACTACTTCGATCAACTGGAGGGCGATATGCCTGTCATTCCCCCGGACCCCCACACCATCGAGGAGGAGGAGGAGTGAGGTTTGGCGGCGCGCCGCTGTTAAAATCTTTATTGATGAAAATTGCCGCCGCCCCTTGACGGATAGGACCGCGTTGAGTATAATATTATTTGCTGTGCCGCCTGGCGCGGACCGGTGCTAGTGTGGCTCAATGGCAGAGCACATCACTCGTAATGATGGGGTTGTGGGTTCGATTCCCACCACTAGCTCCACGTCGGAGCAAAGTCCGCTTTGCTCCGGCGATTTTTTATAAAATCGCCATTCGCTCCCTTGCTCCTCCTCTCCAAACCGGACCCGCTTCGCTGGGCTCCGGTTCGGGTGCGGACCAGAAAGATGAATCTTTTTGGGTGATACAGTCCAAAACCCGCAAGAATTTTAAGATTCCTGCGGGTTTTATCATTTTCCCGATTTTGCTGCATTGATATGTGAGGACACATTGTGCTGTCATCACGATAGCTGAAAACAGTATAATATGGATAGGGTCTGCCGAAATTATTTGGGCGGGCCCTATTTTTGTGCGGTGAAGCGCAGGAAGATTTCATACTCTTGGGTCGCCCACGGCATTATTCTGTTTGTTCCGACGAGCTGTGGGAGAATTATACAAAAAGAGACTTCTCTATTTATATCAATTCACAAAATTTGAATTATTCTGAATTATTCGTTGACAAATGGAATAATGGAGACTAAAATTGAATTACAGACAGGGGACGAGGCTGATACGTCAGCTATTGCCTGTTCCAAAATGAGAAGGAGGAGGTGAAAACATGATTACTCATTACCGGGTGGATATGCGTGTTGTTCACGGGCAGACAACAACAATTCTCAAGAAGACATACCCTTTGAACGCCATTATTGTTGTGGATGATGAAATCGCGGCGGATCAGCACATGTCCAGCCTTTACGCCAGCACGGTATCCAGCGATATCAAGGTCCACATCCGCAGCGTTGACAAGGCCCTTCCGGCGTTGAAAAAAGCGGAAGAATCCAAGCTGAATTATTTCATTATTTTTAAGACCCCAATCTCTGTCAGGCGTGTGGTTGAAATGGGATATGCATTTAAAGGCACCTTGACGATTGGCCAGCAGTTTATCCGTGACAACGCCCCCAAGTATATGAACGGACTGGGTAATACCGCGGAGGAATTTGAGGCGATTCAATATGCCCATGAACAGGGGGTTAAAATTGTTTTTGATCCCAGCTGCGTGAACGCAAATATCCCCTTTGAAGAGGCACAGAAACTTTATATCCAGGCGAATCAATAGAGAGGGAGGTCTTAGCAGTGTTTGCGATCCAATGCGCACTTATTTCACTTTTGACCACATTTTCAGCCTCCGGTTCGGCACCCATCGGCGGGTATCCGCTGAAATACCTGTTTCAGCGCCCCTTTATCGGCGGTTTGCTGGTAGGCATGATTCTCGGCGATGTCCAGCAGGGCGTGATTATCGGCTGCGCCATGCAGTTGGTCTATATGGGGTATTTCCAGGTGGGCGGCGTGGGCTCCATGGACATGGGAATTATTTCTTTTCCCTGTATTGCCGTCGCCATGACGTCCGGAGTTGATACCACTACAGCGATTGCTCTGGCTACCGGCCTGGCCACCATTTTCACGTCTGTCGATTATGCGGTCCGCGCCCTGACCGCCGCCGCCGGCAGCGCCATGAAGCGCGCCGCGGAGAAAAATGACTGGAAAGGGTTCTCCTGGTGGTATGTGGGATTCCCGACGGCGCTCTATCTTGTGGAGCGCGGCGTTACCAGCTTTATTCTGATTTATTTTGGCTCCGGCGCGGTGGAAGTGGTTGTAAACGCGCTGCCCGAGTCCCTGCTGGCAGCGCTGGGTACTGTGGCCAGCTGGCTGCCGGCCATCGGTATGGCGGCGCTGCTGGGTTATCTGGTCTCCGACGCCTGGAGCTTCGCCTTCTTTATCTTCGGCTGGGCCTGCTACGGTTATCTGGGCCTGTCCACCACAGGCGTGATTTTCTTCGCCATTGTGATCGCGCTGCTGTATTACCGCACGATGAATAAGCCTGCCGCCGCTGTCGTCTCGGCTGATGAGGAGGATGAGATTGAATGAATACCATCAGAACAACCACCTTGACCAAGGCTGAGCGCAACCGCCTCTATATTCGCTATCTGCTGTACGGCTGCCCGGGCGTGGACGCCGTCTACATTCAGGGGAAGAGCTGGCCCTGGTGGCTGCTTCCCTTCTTCAAGATGTTCTATGCGCCGGAGGAGGTAGGCGCAAATGTGGCCCGCCACTTTACCTGGTACAATACGGAGCCCATTGCCGGATCGCTGATCTTCGGCATTATCCTGGGCATGGAGGAGCAGAGAGCCCTGCACCACAATGTGGACGCGGAAATGATTACCTCCATTAAGTCCAGCCTGATGGGCCCGGTCGCCGGAATCGGCGACAGTCTGGTTCAGGCCACCTTGATCCCCATTTTGTGTACGATGACCATTTCGATCTCCGGCGAGAGCGGCAGCGTGATGGATCCGCTGTTCTACATCGTGGCCCTGCTGGCCATTATTCTGAGCTTTGGCTATGTCCTTTTTGTTCGGGGCTACAGCGCCGGCAAGGCCTCCGTCGACCTGTTTGGAAACGCCGGCATCAGCGATATTACAAAAGCGGTGGCTGTTTTTGGCCTGATTGTCGTGGGCTGTCTGGCTGCGTCCCGCACCAACATTGGCCTGCAGCTCGCCTTTCAAAACAACGGAGAGACCGCGTTGGTGACGGATGAGATCAACGCCATCTTCCCCCGTCTGACCGGCCTGCTGGTTATCGCGCTGGATTACTATTTGATGAAAATTCGCCGTGTCCAGATGCAGTGGATTGTGTACGGCACGATGGCAGTTGTGATCGTATTAAGTCTGCTGGGAATTGCTTGACCGACGGAAAGGGCCAGAGCCTTTCGGTTCTGGCCTGATCTTTGCCTGAAAGAAGATGTGGTTGTGATTTATCATATTGAACCTGTGCTGGAGTCCTTCATTTGGGGTGGAAGAAGGATCATTGACGCCTATCATTTAGAAACAGATTTAAAGAATGTGGGGCAAATTTATCATGTCATCGCCCTGAAGGGACACCAGAACTGTATTGTAACAGAGGCCCGGCAGCCCTTGTCCCGGTTTTATGAGACCCACCCGGAGATATTCCGCTGCAAAGCGCCGGTATTCCCCGTCCGTTTGGCGACCTCCTGCTCAGAGAAAAAAATGTCCTACCACCTGCATCCCGGCAACGGGTACGCCCTGACCCATGAGGGCACGCTGGGAAAGGTATCCGGATCAATCGCCATCGAGCCGGACGGGACAGAGCAGATCAAGCTCTTTGGGAACAAGGCCGCCTCGCTGGAGGAATTCAGGCAGCTGGTGGAGCGGGAGGACTGGGAGGGGCTGTTTCAGACGATAACGGTCCGCTCCGGGCAGTATCTGCATACCCCGGCCGGGGTAATTCACGGCGGCGGGGGCGGTGAGAATGGGAAAATATCCATGGTGTTCGCATCAAATTCCGATATTTCCTACCGCTTTTTTGATTATCACCGGAACGACCCGGACCGCAGGCTGCATGTCCGGCAGGTATATGACTGCGTCAATATTCCGGAGGTCCCGCTTGCGCCCATTGACCCTGTCTGTTATGAAGTGAATGGGCTGAGGGTGACCGATTACTACTCCAGCCCCGGGGAGTATGTGGCCAAGCGGCTGGATGTTGACGGCCCCAGCTCCTTCTCCTTTGACCGCTTTATGTGCATTGTCTGTGTGAAGGGCGAGGGGAAAATTGACGGGATACCTATTCGGATGCCGGAGACAGTGCTGATTCCGGCGGACCACGGCCCGGTCAGATTGGACGGAGCCATGCAGCTCTACATGATTTCCTATATTGACGAGCAGTAGGAGGGATACCATGGATCATCTGGCGTTTTATATTTTAGCTGCTGCTGTGACAATCATGATTTTATATGTGATGATTAGCCTGGCCTACATAAAAAGGAGAAAACAGGCGTTTTTGTCCATGCAGGACAACCTGTGTGTCGGCGCTGAGGTTCTGGTCGGCAACGCCATATATGGCAGAATTTCCGGGTTGGAATCTGACCGCGTCCGGGTGAGAATTGCCGATCAGGTAACCATCACCGCTGACCGGGCCGCTGTGTTCCGCACGCCGCCGCCCGGTCAGGGCGCGAAAATACAGGAGAGCCGTCATGATTGAAACGGTGCTGGGCCGGATATCCCCGGGCCAATTAGGCACTACTCTGATGCATGAGCACCTCTATCTGGGAGACTGGAATGTCCGGGTGGCGGACCCCCAGCGCCTCCCTGTGGATAAGGCGCTTGAGATGATTATTCCGGTTGTCAAGGACGCCTATGCTGCCGGGGTGAGGACTTTGGTCGACGTCACACCCTGCAATATGGGCCGGGACGTGGAAATATTAAAAGCCGCGTCCGAGCGTACCGGAATGAATATCATCGCCGCCACGGGGATATTTATCGCGGAGGACCCCCTGATCCGCATGGCCCCGGAGGAGTATCTGATTCGTTTCCTGGAGCGGGAGGCCCGGGAGGGCGTTCAGGGTACGGACATTCGCTGCGGGGTGATTAAGTGCGGAACGGGCGAAGCGGGGCTGACGGAAAACAACAAAAAAATCCTGCGGGTCTGCGGAGCGGCCCAGCGCCTCACCGGGCTTCCCATTATCACCCACTGCCGCCCTGCCAATACCCGATACGGCCTGTTTCAGCAGGATATCTTTGAGGAGCAGGGGGCCGATTTAAGCAGGGTGGTGATTGGACACTTTCGGGCCGGCGATCCCCTCGACTACGCGGAGAATGTCATGCGCCGGGGCAGCTATATCGCCATTGACCAGATGAACTTTAACGCCCACAATCTGGAGCACAATCTGAGCGTCATTCCGGAGCTGATCCGCCGGGGATGGGCAGACCGCCTGATTTTTTCCCACGATGCCGTGGTGTGCTTCAACCACAGCCGATGGAGCGACTGGGACCACTGCACATATATCAACTATGCGCCTGATTCCTTGAGCTTTATCCACCGTGTTGTGCTGCCCGGGCTGATTGAGCAGGGGGTTGACCGGTCGGACCTGGAGAGGATTATGATTCACAATCCGGCCCGAATCTTTAGCAGAGGTGAAGAAAATGAAGACAGCGGTCCTGTTTGACATGGACGGGGTTCTGATTGACACTGAGACTGTTTACGCCCGGTGCCTCAGTATGGCCTTTCAGGAAAAGGGGTATTCAATTCCAGCCAGTGATTTTTACTGCTTTGCGGGAATGGAGTTCCAGACGAAATTTGAGACCATCATCCGGGCGCGCGGGCTGACGCTTGCGGCGGAAGAATTGGCGGAGCCCTACCGCGCGGCCCAGCGAAAGCTGCTGCTGGACTTTGGGCCGCTGCTGAAAAAACACACGGCTGCTGTTTTAAAACAGCTCCATGAGAGCGGCTGCCTTCTGGCCCTGTGCAGCAACAGCAATCAGGAACGGATTGACAAGGTATTTGACGACACCGGTATTGGAGGGTACTTTGACAGGGTTATAACCGGAGAGCATGTCCCCAGGCGCAAGCCGGATCCGGGCATTTACTTGTTGGCGCTGGAGACGCTGAAAATTCCGGCAGACCGCTGTCTGGCTGTGGAGGACTCGATCTATGGCATTCAGGCGGCGAAGGGTGCGGGGCTGAGGGTTGCGGCCCTGCGGGACGACCGCTTTCCCTATAGGGAAGGCTCAGCGGACTATGTCATGACTGAGCTGCCCCAGGTGTTTCAGATTTTGGAGGAGTTAAAATGAGAGAAAGCGTTGTGATTATTGGCGCCGGCCGCAGCGGACGGGGGATGCTGGGCGAGCTGTATTACAAAGACAAGGCCCGCATTACCTTTGCGGATAAGGATGCCGGTCTGACAGCGGGGCTGAGAAAGCAGGGATATTATACCGTTAAAATGTCCAATATGTCCTCAGGTGAGAGCCGCGAGACACGGGTGGAGGGCTTTCAGGTTTTGAATACCGTGACGGAGCATGAGGCATATATCCGCAGCATGTGCCAGGCGGACTTTATCTCCACCGCCCTGATGCCCGACGCCTTTGACCAGGTGATTGGCGATTTGGCCGAAATGATCCGGATGCGGATGGCGGCGGGAAATGAGAAAATGCTGTTTATCACCCTCGGGGCGAACTATGTCGGCCTTTATGAATATTACGACAGCGGGCTGCGCGCCAGGCTGAATCCGGAGGAGCGCGCCTACTTTGACCGGTGTATCCGGCTGGTGATGAGCATTGTCAACCGTAAAAACCTGCTGCCCCCGGAACAGGAGCGGACAGAGGACGCCTATCGGGTCATCGGGGACGACAAGCCCGTTTTGCGGGTGGAGGATTCGGAGGAGCTGCGCGCCTGTCCCAATATGCCGTCCTTCTTCCGACTGGAAAAGAATCTGTCCGCGGCGATGGTTGTGAAAATCTGGACGGGAAATCTGGTGCAGTGCTCCATGGCGTTTGTGGCCCTTGCCCACGGCTTGACACGAAGCTGCGAGGCCGCCTATCACCCCGTGGCCTCCCGGTATGCCTACTACGCCGCCGCGGAGGGTTACAACGGTGTGGCCAGGGAGTACGGCCTGCCCCCGCGCACTGCGGAACAGGCACGGGAACCGGTCGCCGTCTTCCGCACCAGAAATGTGGACGACAGTCTGTTTCGCATTGTGCGGGAACCGATTCGGAAGCTGGGAAGGAATGACCGCTTGATCGGCCCGGCCCTGTGCGCAGCGAAGCAGGGAATTCTGCCCTACTATATTTGCCGCAGCTGCGCCTACGCCTACCTGTATCAGAACGAGGAGGACCCGCAGTCCGTCGCCTTGCAGAGGCTGCTGGAGCAGAAGGGAATCTATGCTGCGGTCAGAGAGGTATCTCAATTGGATCCGGAGGCGGCGGAAGAAAAGCTGGTCCTGGAGCTGATTGTAAACTCGTACTATGATATCTCCGGGCAGGACCCCCTGCGCGAAGATAATTGACTTGTGGAAAAAGGGGTGTATAATGGTTATGAAAAAGAGAATTTTCCTCATTTCTCACGGCAGACTTGCGGAGGGGATGGCGAATGCCCTGGGGATGCTGGTGGGCGATATTAGCGAACTCCAGACCTTTGGACTGATGCCGGGAGAAGCGCCGGAGACTATCGCGTCCGCCATTGAACAGGTGATTTTGCAGAACCCGGAGGACCGTGTGTTTGTAGTCGCGGATTTGCTGTGCGGCAGTGTGTCCAATGCCGCCACAAGACTGGTCCAGTATCCAAATGTGCGGATGTTTAACGGGATGAATCTGGCCTTTGTCACGAGCCTGTCCTTTGCCGGGGCTGAGGTGAGCGATGAAGAGCTGGAGGAAATGCTGGCCGAAGCCCGCGGCGGGCTGAGTATGGTCAAGCCGGTTGACCTGGCAGAGACAGCGGATGAGGACGATATTCTCTGAATTTATGGAGAGGAGCTGCCGCCATGCCGATGTTATTCCATCATAAACTTCAATTTATTTCAGGAGACCTGACCGCTTCTGAGCAGAAGGTTGCCGCGTATATCGACGAGCACAGAGAGAGTGTCCGCGGTATGAGTTCCAGCGCGCTGGCGGAGGCATCAGGCGTGAGCCAGCCCACAATTATCCGTTTTTCCAAAAAGCTAGGCTATGGCAGCTACAGACAAATGATTAATGATGTTGGGGTGGAAAACGCAGACGAGTTTATCAACATGGACGTCTCAGAGACAGACGACACCGCGACGACAACGGCCCTCCTGGCCCAGCAGTATAATACGATTGTTAATATGACCCTCTCCATGAACAGCATAGAGGATATCGACTTGGCGGTGCAGGCGGTTTATCAGGCCCGAAAGGTTATGGTGGCGGGGTATTCCGAGCGCAATTACTATCTGAGCGAGTACATCTGCTACCGCCTGGAGAACATCGGGATTGACTCGTTTACCAATTCACACAGCTCCCTGCTGTATGCGCGGCTGCTTAACTGCGAGGTGGGCGATGTGCTCATCGTCCTGTCTGAGTCCGGTGAAACCAGAGATCTGGTCAACTTCGCAAAATTGGCCCGCAAGAAGGGGATGAGTGTGATCTCCATCACACGGTCTGCCGCGAACACGATCCAATCCCTGTCCAACGTGAATTTTAAGGTGATGGAGTACGGCGCCCGGACCTTTCTGCGCAGCTGTATGCTCAGGCTGTCCATGAACTGCATTGTCGACGCGCTGTTCTTGAATCTGATTAAATTGGACTATTCAGATTATAGAACGCGGTCTGTAAAGCTGAACCAGATGACAAAACTCTCCTACGAGGTTCCAGACCCAAACGGGAGGAAAATAAAATGATTACCCTGAAGGGAAAGGGCGTATGCTCCGGAATCGCAATCGGAGAAATTGAAATCTATCGCCCGTTTATCCCAAATATCAGCCAGGAGACGATCCGGCAGGAGGATGTTCCCGGGGAGCTGCAGCGGTATGAGGCGGCTATGGCGGCGTCCTGTTCAGAGCTGAGCGCCCTGGAGGCCCTGACGGATACGCCGGAGAGCAGCGCCATTATTTCCGTCCACCTGGATCTGTTAAATGATCCGTCGATAGATGAATCGGTTCGCGGCCTGATTACCGAGAGCCGGTTCCCCGCGGACAGGGCGGCGGACCTGACGTTTGAACAGTCTGCCGGGCTGCTGGAGAGCTGCGGGGACGACATTCTGGCCGAGCGGGCCGCCGACCTGCGGGATGTGAAAAGGCGGTTTTTGCGCAACTACGCGGGGGAAAAGGAGGCCTCGCTCTCACGGCTGTCCCGCCCGGTTATTCTGGCGGCCCACGACCTCCTGCCCTCTGAAACGGCTGTCCTTGATCGAAAAAATGTCCTGGGTATTGTGACGGAAATTGGAGGAATGACCTCGCATCTGGCGATTCTGGCCAAAAGCTACGATATCCCGGCGGTGCTGGGGGTCTCCGGACTGATGGAGAGCGCGGAGGAGGCGATGCCTGTGATCCTGAACGGAGGGGACGGCAGCGTGATTCTGGCGCCGGATGGAGATACAAGGCGGGCGATGGAGGCGGAACAGGCCCGGCATCTGCGGGAGAAGGCCCTCGCCGCAGAATTTATGGATAAACCGGGGGCTACCGCCGACGGGGTGCCGCTGCAGCTGGGGGTCAACATCGGCTCCTCGCGGCCCGAAGAGCTGGAGGGGACGGAACGGGCGGATTATGTGGGGCTCTTCCGCACAGAGTTTCTCTATATGAACAGCGGGCACATGCCCACGGAGGAGGAGCAGTTTGAGGCCTATAAAAAAGCCCTGCTGTTTTACGCGCCCCGGCCGGTGACGCTGAGAACGTTGGACATCGGGGGGGACAAATCACTGCCCTACTACCCGCTGCCCCATGAGGAAAATCCCTTCCTCGGCTGCCGGGCGTTTCGGCTGTGTATGGAGCACCGGGAGCTGTTCCGCACCCAGCTGAGGGCAGCCCTGCGGGCGTCCGTCTATGGAAATCTGTGGCTGATGATCCCTATGATCGGTTCGCTGGATGATATTCGCCGGGCAAAGGAGGCCCTGGCGGAGGTGAGGGCCGAGCTGGATGCGGAGCGTATTCCATACAGCGGCGATGTGAAATTCGGCATTATGATTGAGGTCCCGGCCATCGCCCTGATTGCGGACAAGGTGGCGCGGGAGGTTGACTTTGCTTCTGTGGGGACCAACGACCTGTGCCAGTACCTGACGGCCGCGGACCGGGGGAATCCAGGCGTAGCGCAGTACTACCAAAGCTACCATCCGGCCCTGTTCCGTGTGCTTCGCTATGTGTCCGAATGCTTTCAGCAGGCCCAAAAGCCCCTGAGCGTATGCGGAGAGCTGGGGGGCGACCGGCTGGCGGCCCCTGTGCTGGCGGGCATGGGCTTTCAGAAGCTGTCCATGCCGCTGTCGTCGCTTCCCTATGTGAAGCAGGCGCTGGCCGGCAGGACCATGCCCCAGCTGCAATCCCTGGCGGAGGCGGTTTGCGCTTCTGCCACAGCCGAAGAGGCAGAAAACTGTATGAGATAATAAGAAAGGAGCGCGAAGCCTTCGGGCTTTGCCAGATAACGGCTATGTACACAAGAGATACGACGGTAATTAACCCCCATGGAATCCACGCCCGTCCCGCCAGCACGTTTGTCAAAGAGGCCAGCAGGTGGAGATCGAATATTCAGATCGCCAACCTCTCTCAGCCGGACAAGAAGCCGGCCAACGCCAAGTCCATCATTACGGTTCTGACGCTGGGGATGTCGCTGGGAAGCAGGGTATCCATCACGGCGGAGGGAGCGGACGAGCAGGAGGCTGTGGATGCCCTGATCGCCCTGATTGACAGCGGCCTGGGAGAGTAAAAGAAATATCAGCGTTGTCGGCTCAAATCTGAGGGGCGGCTGTGAACCCGCGGAAATCTTTGATTTCTGCGGGTTTTTGCATCTTTTTTCATATTGAGAGAGGTTTATGATGAAGCGTTGCGATGGTAGTGCCTGTGCCGCGTTTGATGATATACACTGCGGGGACGCTTCAGTCCGATGGAAATCAGACCTGTAAAGGGGATGGTATTTGTAGGAAACAGAGAAAAGGGGAGCGGATTAGAAAATTTTTCTTGACAATGGGAGGGCTTTTCATATAATAATACTCAAGTATTTTAGTTAAAAATATTTAGATAAAATACTTGAATATTAATTGGCGAAATGGATGCCAGACTTTGAAAGGACGGTCATACTGATATGGAGATCACATTTGAGAATGTACGGGACATCATTGTGGAGACGCTGAGCTGCGATGTGGAGGACATCAAGCTGGATACCAACCTGGTTGAGGACCTGGAGGCCGACTCGCTGGAGATTGTGGAGCTGTCCATGGCCCTTCAGGAGAAGCTGGGCGCTGGGATCGAGGACGAGGACCTGGAGAAGATCCACACCGTTCAGGACATTCTGGACTACATCAAGGGCAAGCAGGGCTGAGAAATCGGGGAGGCCGCGTATGGAATTGCAGCAGCTTTACAGTCTGATGGACCGCTTCGGAGCCTCCGGCCTGACCGCTCTGGAGTGGGAGCACCAGGGGGAGCGGGTGGCGCTGCGGAAGGAGGCGGTTGTCTCCGTCCCTGCCGCCGTTCCCGCCGCCCCGGCGGAGCGGGAGGAGCAGAGCGAGGTGGTGTCCGCCCCTCTGGTGGGGGTGTTTTATGCAGCCTCCGCCCCGGAGGAGTCCCCCTATGTGACGGCGGGGGCTCAGGTGAAGAAGGGGGATACCCTGTGTCTGATTGAGGCCATGAAGATGATGAGCGAGGTCCCCGCCCCCGCCGACTGCGTGGTGGAGGAAATTCTGGCCCGGGATGGTGAGGCTGTGGGGATGGGTGCGCCCCTGTTCCGAATCCGGAGGGTGTGAGACCATGGTTAAGCGTGTGTTGATTGCCAACCGGGGGGAGATCGCCCTGCGGATTATCCGGGCCTGCCGGGAGCTGGACATTGAGACGGTAGCGGTGTACTCCCAGGCGGACGAGAGCTCCCTGGCTGCCCAGCTGGCCACCCGCTCCCTGTGCATCGGCCCGGCCAGGGCGGCGGACAGCTACTTAAATCAGGAGGCGATCCTGTCGGCGGCGCTGGCCACCGGCTGCGACGCCATCCATCCGGGCTACGGCTTTCTGTCAGAAAATCCCGACTTTGCCGACCGGTGCGCCGGGGAGGGGCTGAAATACATCGGTCCCTCGGGGGCGGTGATCCGAAAGCTGGGCTGTAAGTCCGCCGCCCGGACCCTGGCCCGGAATGCCGGGGTGCCGGTGGTGCCCGGCTCCGACGGGGCCCTGAAGAACATCCGCCAGGCGAAAAAGCTGGCGGAGGAGGTGGGCTATCCCGTCCTGCTGAAGGCCTCCGCCGGAGGCGGAGGCCGGGGGATGCGCCAGGCCGCCGGTCCGGAGGATATCGACAGCGCCTTTCAGGAGGCTCGGGCCGAGGCGGTGGCCTGCTTCGGCGACGGGGAGCTCTATCTGGAGAAGCTGGTGGTCAACCCCCGGCATATTGAGTTCCAGATTATGGCGGATACCCAGGGCCACGTGGTCCACCTGGGGGAGCGGGACTGCTCCATCCAGCGCCGCCGCCAGAAGCTGGTGGAGGAGTCCCCTTCCAGAGCCCTCACCCCCGCCCTGCGGGAGGAGATGGGCCGGGCCGCCGTGGCCGCCGCTCAGGCGGCGGGCTACGTGGGGGCGGGGACGGTGGAGTTCGTCCTGTCCCCCGAGGGGCGGTTCTACTTTATCGAGATGAACACCCGGATTCAGGTGGAGCACCCGGTCACCGAGCTGGTTACCGGCATCGATCTGGTAAAAGAGCAGCTGCGGGTGGCCTCCGGCCTGCCCCTGTCCTTCTCGCAGGAGGATGTGAAGGCGGCAGGCCATGCCATCGAGTGCCGGATCAACGCCGAGGACCCGGAGCGGGGCTTTATGCCCTGTCCGGGGACGACCACCTTTCTCCACCTGCCCGGCGGACCGGGTGTCCGGGTGGACACCGCCCTGTATACCGGCTACGAGGTGCCCCCCTATTACGACTCGCTGGTGGCCAAGGTGCTGGTCAACGCCCCCACCCGGCTGGAGGCCATCCGGCGGATGCGCCGGGCTTTGGAGGAGCTGATTATCGAGGGCTACCCCACCAACGCGGCCCTGGCCCATCTGATTATGCACGATTCTGAGTTTGTCCGGGGGCAGTACGATACTGGTTATCTGGATCAAAATCTGGACCGGCTTCTGGAGCTGGTCCGGACCTGTGACCGCCTGATGGAGGGAGAGACGTGAATCAAACATTTTCCCGGCGCCGGGACCGTCTGCTGACCTACCGGGCCATGCGGGAGGGGAAAATCACCTCCTCCCGGCGCACCGGATGCTCCGCCTGCGGGGAGGAGAGCGCCAGCCTGGAGTGGGAGCGCAATTTGCAGGTCTGCCCCAGGTGCGGCTTTCACGCCCCCATCGGGGCCTACTACCGGCTGGCCAATATCCTGGACCCCGGCTCCTTTCAGGAGCTGGAGGAGAAGCTGGCCCCCGCCGACCCCCTCTCCTTTCCCGGCTACCGGTCGAAGCTGTCTGACCTGGAGCAGTCCACCGGCCTGAAGGACGCCGCCGTGGCCGCCCTGGGCCAGATTGAGGGCCGCCGGGCGGTCTTCGCCGTGCTGGACAGCCGCTTTCTCATGGGCAGTATGGGCACGGCGGTGGGGGAGAAGATCACCCGGGCCGCCGAGTACGCCGCCCGGAAAAAGCTGCCCCTGGTGATTTTCTCGGCCAGCGGCGGCGCCCGGATGCAGGAGGGCATCTTTTCCCTGATGCAGATGGCCAAGACCGCCGCCGCCGTCCAGCGGTTCCAGAGCGGAGGCGGGCTGTACATCTCCTGTCTTACCCACCCCACCACCGGCGGGGTGACGGCCAGCTTCGCCTCTTTGGGGGACATCATGCTGGCCGAGCCCGGGGCCCTCATCGGCTTCGCCGGTCCCCGGGTCATCGAGCAGACCATCAAGGAACAGCTGCCCCAGGGCTTCCAGCGCTCCGAGTACCTACTGGACCACGGCTTTCTGGACCGGATCGTCCCCCGGAGTGAGTGGCGGGCCGTCCTGTCCCGGCTGCTGGCCCTCCACGAGAAGGGGGGGCGCACATGAGCCGCTACAGCCCGGAGGAAAAAGTGAAACTTGCCCGCCACCCGGAGCGTCCGGGGACGGCGGACTTTATCGACGCCCTGTTTACCGACTTCTTTGAGCAGCGGGGGGACCGCCTCTGCGCCGAGGACGGCAGTATTTTAGGGGGCATCGCCCGGTTCCACGGCCGGCCCGTCACGGTGATCGGCCACCGGAAGGGGAAAAATCTGGAGGAAAACCTCTGCTGCAACTTTGGGATGCCCTCCCCCGAGGGCTACCGGAAGGCCCAGCGGCTGATGAGGCAGGCGGAGAAATTTTCCAGGCCCATCATCACCTTCGTGGACACCCCAGGGGCCTACCCCGGCAAAGAGGCGGAGGAGCGGGGTCAGGGGGAGGCTATCGCCCAGTGTCTGGCACTGATGAGTGCCCTGGAGGTGCCCGTCATCTCGGTGATTACCGGGGAGGGGGGCAGCGGCGGAGCCCTGGCCCTGGCCGTGGCCAACCGGGTGCTCATGCTGGAGCACGCGGTCTACTCCGTCCTCTCCCCCGAGGGCTTCGCCTCCATCCTGTGGAAGGACGCCGCCCGGGCCGGGGAGGCCTGCGGCGTGATGAAGCTCACCGCCCAGGACCTGCGCCGGGGCGGCATGGTCCAGGGGGTGCTGCGGGAGCCCGAGGGGGGCGCCCACACCAACTGGGAAGCTGTTTTCCGCACGGTGGATGCCGCGCTGACCCACGAGCTGGCCGCTCTGGATAAGCTGAGGGGCCCCGCCCTGGCCCGGCAGAGATACGATATGTTCCGCACCATGGGGCAGAACCTGGCCCCGGCGGAGAGGGAGGACCCATGAGCGCACCCCAGATTTTAGCCACCGGCCGGTGCCTGCCGGAGCGGGTGGTGACCAATGAGGACCTGAGCCGGACGGTGGACACCAGCGACGAGTGGGTGTTCAGCCGAACCGGAATCCACCAGCGGCACTTCTGCACGTCAGAGACCGGACTTGATCTGGCTGTTCACGCGGCCCGTCAGGCCATGGACCGGGCGGGGATCACGGCGGCGGATATCGGGGTGTGTCTGGTGGGCACCTTCACCCCCGACCACGCCAGCCCCTCCACCGCCTGTCTGCTCCAGCGGGAGCTAGGGCTGGAGGAGGACACCCTCTGCTTCGACCTGAACGCCGCCTGCGCCGGGTTTTTATACGGGCTGAAGACCGCCCACGCTCTGCTCTGCGACGCCCCCCGGCCCTGCGCCCTGATTGTGGGGGCGGAGGTCATCAGCCGGGTGATGGACCACACCGACCGCGGCACCTGCGTCCTCTTCGGGGACGGGGCGGGGGCGGCGGTGGTCCGCCGGGCGGAGGACCGCAGCTGGCACACCGTCTTCGGCTCCCGGGGGGACCCGGAGAGCATCCGGGTCCAGGGACCGGGACCGGTGCCCTCCGCCATCCATATGGACGGCAGGGCGGTGTTCCGCTTCGCCGTGGAGGTGGTGGAGAAATCCATCCGCCAGCTGCTGGAAAAGGAGGGGCTGGCCTCCGTGAACGACCTGGACCTGGTGGTCTGCCACCAGGCCAACGCCCGGATTATCGACTTTGTGGCCAAGCGGCTGGGAGCCCGGGAGGGCCTGTTTTTCAAAAATATGGACCGCTACGGCAACACCTCCGCCGCCAGTATCCCCATCGCCCTGGACGAGCTGGCTGAGTGCGGACAGCTCAAGCCCGGTATGCGGATCGTGACCGTGGGCTTCGGCGGCGGCCTCACCTGGGCCGGGGCGCTGCTGCGGTGGTAGAGCCCCTGTCTCCCACAGGACGTTGTAGGGCGGGACGACCTCGGCCCGCCGTCCACGGAGAGCGGGTACCCTCGGGAGACGGCGCGCCGGGGTCGTCGCGCCCTACACGGGTTTACTTCGTATGTTCGGCTTCGCCGAACGCAATCCTCAGTCAGCCTGCGGCTGACAGCTCCTTTCCAAAGGAGCCTTATCCCTGCGGGGGGACGGGAGAGCAGACAAGGAGAGGTAATATGAAACTCAACGAAATCCTGGGGACCGAGTTCCCCATTATCCAGGGCGGCATGGCCAACATCGCCACCGGCGAATTTGCCGCCGCCGTGTCCAACGCCGGAGCCTTGGGCCTCATCGGCGCAGGGGGCATGAACGCGGACACCCTGCGGGAGCACATTCGCCGGTGCCGGGAGCTGACCGACAAGCCCTTCGGGGTGAACATCATGCTGATGAACCCCGCCGCCCCTGAGATGGCCCAGGTGGTCATTGAGGAGGGTGTGAAGGTGGTCACCACCGGGGCGGGGGTGCCCAGCCAGTTTGTCCCCGCCTGGAAGGAGGCGGGCGTCAAGGTATTCCCTGTGGTCCCCGCCACCACCCTGGTCCGCCGCCTGGAGCCTCTGGGGGTGGACGGCTTCATCGCCGAGGGCACCGAGTCCGGCGGCCACGTGGGTGAGCTGACCACTATGGCCCTGGTGCCCCAGGTCTGTGAGGTCACCGATCTGCCCGTCATCGCCGCCGGGGGCATCGCCAGCGGAAAACAGTTGGCCGCCGCCCTCGCCCTGGGGGCCTGCGGGGTGCAGGTGGGCACCTGCCTGCTGGTGAGCCAGGAGTGCCCCATCCATGACAACTACAAGCAGGCCATCCTGAAGGCCAAGGACAGCGACACCACGGTAACCGGGCGGTCGGTGAACACCCCGGTGCGGATTCTGAAAAACCAGATGTCCCGGGAGTATCTGAAGCTGGAGCGGGCGGGGGCCGAGCGGATGGAGCTGGAAAAATTTACCCTGGGCTCCCTGCGCCGGGCGGTCTTCGACGGCGACGTGAAAACCGGCTCCCTCATGTGCGGCCAGAATGCCGGACTGCTCCACGAAATTCGCCCCCTGCGGGCCATTCTGGAGGAGCTGTGCTCCGGCTGCCGGGAGACGGTCCGCCGCCTGGCGGAGGAGGTTTAACATGAAATTAGCCTTTGTGTACGCCGGGCAGGGCAGCCAGAAGGTGGGCATGGGGAGTGATTTTTACCAGGAATTTCCTCTGTTTGCCCAGGTGTTTGACCACGCCCCGGTGGATTTCGACCTGAAAGAGCTGTGTTTTTCCGGCCCCGAGGAGAAGCTGGCCCAGACCCGTTATACCCAGCCCTGCATGGCGGCCTTCGCCGTGGGGGTGACCGACCTGCTGTATCAGGAGGGCATCCGCCCTCAGCTCGCGGCGGGGCTGTCCCTGGGGGAGTACTCCGCCCTCTACGCCGCCGGGGTGTTCAGCCGGGGGACGGTGATCTCCACGGTGGCCCTCCGGGGCAAGGCCATGGAGGAGGCCGCCGCCGGTCTGGACTGCGGCATGACCGCCGTGTTGGGCCTGGACCGGGAGAAGCTCCAAAATGCCTGCGACGGGGCCTCGGAGCTGGGCGTAGTCCAGATCTGCAACTACAACTGTCCTGGCCAGCTGGTCATCGGCGGAGAGAAGGCGGCGGTGGACCGGGCCGGGGAGATCGCGAAGGAGCTGGGGGCCAAGCGGTGCATGCCCTTAAAGGTGAGCGGACCCTTCCACACCCGGCTGATGAAGCCTGCCGGGGACGCCCTGGCAAAGCATTTTAATACCATCTCCTTCGGCCCCATGGCCTTGCCCGTCTATTTCAACTGCAAGGGCGGACCTATGGAGGCGGGGGACACTGTCCCTGCCCTGCTGGAGCGGCAGGTCCAGTCCTCCGTCTACTGGGAGGACACCATCCGCCGTATGGCGGCGGACGGGGTGGACACCGTGGTGGAGATCGGGCCGGGAAAGGCACTGAGCGGCTTCTTTAAAAAGACCGCTCCGGAGATAAAAACCTATCACATCGACACAGCGGCGGATTTCCACAGTGTGGTGTCCGCCCTGAAAGGAGAAACAGCATGAGCATGGATGGAAATGTGGCCCTGGTCACCGGCGGCAGCAGGGGGATCGGACGGGCTATTTGCCTGGAGCTGGCCCGGCAGGGGGCGGCGGTGGCCGTCAACTACGCCGGCAGCGGCGCTGCGGCGGAGGAGACCGTCGCGCTGTGCCGCCAGCTGGGGGTGGAGGCGGAGGCCTTTCAGGCCGACGTGTCCGACCCCGCCGCCTGCGACGCTCTGGTGACTGCGGTGAAGGAGCGGTTCGGCCGGCTGGATATTCTGGTGAACAACGCCGGCATCTCCCGGGACGGCCTGCTCATGACCGCCAAGGAGGAGGATTTTACAAAGACTCTGGATACCAACCTGAAGGGGGCCTACTTCTGCACCAGGGCGGCGGCTAAGGTGATGCTGCGGCAGAAGTATGGACGGATTGTCTGCCTGTCCAGCGTGGTGGGGCTGCGGGGCAACCCAGGCCAGACCGCCTACGCCGCCAGCAAGGCGGGGGTGCTGGGACTGGTGAAGGCGGCCGCCAAGGAGCTGGCCGGCCGGGACATCACCGTCAACGCCGTGGCCCCCGGCTTTATCGAGACAGACATGACCGCCGCCCTGCCTGAAAAGGCCCGGCGGGCCATGCTGACCACCATCCCCAAGGGCCGGCCCGGCTCCTCCGAGGACGTAGCCCGGGCGGTGGCCTTCTTCGCCGGGACGGAGTGCGGCTACATCACCGGGCAGGTGCTGTGCGTAGACGGCGGCATGGCGGTTTAATGAGGTGAAGGATATGGAAAAGCGCAGAGTGGTAATCACCGGCATGGGGACGGTCAACCCGGTGGGGAACTCCGTCGCCGAGAGCTGGACGGCTGTCAAGGCGGGAAAATGCGGCATCGGGCCCATCACCCGGTATGACACGGCGGAGATGAAGGTCAAGCTGGCCGGCGAGGTAAAGGGTCTGGACATCGACGGCCTGCTGGGCAAGCGGGAGGCCAAAAAAATGGACCGCTTCACCCAGCTGGCCCTCATCGCCGCCCAGGAGTGCATGTCCGACGCCGGCCTGGACCGGGAGCGGGAGAAGCCGGACCGCTGCGGGGTCATCTTCTCCAGCGGCATCGGCGGCTTTGAGACGGTGGGGGAGGCCCACCGGCGGGGGAGCGAGCGGGGGTACGACACGGTTTCTCCCTTTATGATCCCCATGATTATCTCCAACATGGCGGCGGGCCACATGGCCATCCGCTGCGGCTTTACGGGCATGTGTTCCTGCGTGGTCACCGCCTGCGCCGGGGGGACCAACGCCGTGGGGGACGCCTTCCGCCACATCCGGGACGGCTATGCTGAGGTGATGCTGTGCGGCGGGGCTGAGGCTGCCGTCACGCCCCTGGCTATGGGGGGCTTCACCGCCATGAAGGCCCTGTGCGAGAGCACAGACCCCCTTCGGGCCTCCATCCCCTTCGACGCCGAGCGCTCCGGCTTTGTCATGGGGGAGGGGGCGGGCGCCCTCCTGCTGGAGGAGCTGGACCACGCCAAAGCCCGGGGAGCGAAGATTTACGCCGAGGTGATTGGCTACGGTGCCAACTGCGACGCCCACCATATCACCGCCCCCGCCCCGGGCGGGGCGGGCGGGGCCGCCTGTATGGCCCAGGCCCTGGCCGACGCCGGGATTTCCCCTGAGGCAGTGGACTACATCAATGCCCACGGCACCTCCACTCCCCTGAACGACGCCAGCGAGACGGCGGCCATCCACACCACCTTTGGGGACCACGCCCAAAAGCTGACAGTCAGCTCTACTAAGTCCATGACCGGCCACCTGCTGGGGGCCGCCGGGGCGGTGGAGGCCATCTTCACCGCGCTGGCCCTGAAGGAGGGCTTTGTCCCCGCCACCATCGGATATCAGGTCCCCGATCCGGCCTGCGATTTGGACATCGTCCCCAATGAGGGGCGCCAGGCGGAGATCAAAATCGCCCTGTCCAACTCTCTGGGCTTCGGGGGGCACAACGCGGCTGTTGTACTGAAAAGGTGGGAGGCACATCTGTAGGGCGCGACGACCCCGGCGCGCCGCCGAATCCATATACAAACAGGGCGGGCCGAGTCGTCCCGCCCTACACCAGTGATTCCTATGCTGATTATGGAGGATTGAAAAATGGAGCTGAATATCGACCAGATTGAGGCCATTCTGCCCCACCGCTACCCCTTCCTGCTGGTGGACAGGATCACCGAGTGTGTCCCCGGCGAGAGCGCGAAGGGGATCAAGTGCGTCACCACCAACGAGCCGTTTTTCCAGGGCCACTTCCCCGGCTTCAAGGTGATGCCCGGGGTGCTCATCATCGAGGCCCTGGCCCAGGTGGGGGCGGTGGCCATACTCACCGAGGCGGGGAGCGAGGGCAGGCTGGCCCTCTTTGGAGGCATAAAAAACGCCCGGTTCAAGCGGCAGGTCCGCCCCGGAGACGTGCTGGAGCTGGAGTGCCGGCTCACCGCCCGGAAGGGGCCGGTGGGCTTCGGCACGGCGGAGGCCCGGGTGGAGGGGAAGCTGGCCTGTAAGGCGGAGCTCACCTTCGCCCTGACGGAACGCCCCTCTTGCGAAACGGGAGATTCTCTGGTATAATGTCCTCAATTCACGGAAACAGGAGGGGAAAAAAGGTGCTGGAGGAGAGCTTTGACCGGATCTACACCAAATTCAAGCTGCACTTTTACCAGGCGGTTTTTTCCAGATTCCAGACCAGAGAGGCCAGCCTGACGGCGGTGGAGACCTTCTGCATGGAGATCATCCGGGCCCTGGACGAGCCCACGGTCAACGAGTTCGCCTCCTTCGCCAACATCTCCTCTCCCAACGCCGCCTATAAGGTGAACAGCCTGATCCGGAAGGGGTATGTGGAGAAAGTCCAGTCCCCCAGCGACCGGCGGGAGTACCACCTGCGGCCCACCCAGAAGTTCCTCGACTACTACAACCTGAGCAGCGCCTACGTGCAGGAGGTCATGAACCGAGTGCGGGAGCGCTTTACCCCGGAGGAGGTGGCCCAGATGGACCGGGTGCTGCGCATCGTGGGGCAGGAGCTGATGCCCGAGGTCGACCTGCGGTGACGGTTTCCCCCTGAGTACCTATCTTTTCCCGGTTTAATAAAAGCTGACAGACCGTCAGGAGGACGGTCTGTCAGCTTTTTGTTATCGCTTGGCCCGGTTGATGGCGGCCAGGATGGCGCGCAGGGGGGCCAGGTTGATGTTGTGGCTCAGGCCCACCCCCCAGTACTGCCTGCCGGTGCGCTTGTCCTGGAGGAGGATATAGGCCACGCCCTGGGAGTCGGAGCCGTCGGTGATGGCGTGGGAGGCGTAGTCCAGGAAGGAGAAGCGGTCGATTTTCTCCCCCTTGATGGCGTTGAAGAAGGCGTCGATGGGGCCGTTGCCCTCGCCGGATACCTCGAACACCGTGTCGGTGTGGCGCAGAGTGCCGGTGAAGGCCACGTGGGAGTGGCCCTGATCGTCCACCGTCTCCTTAAAGGCGTGCTTCAGCAGCTGGTAGGGCTCCTTCACGTCGATATACTCCTGGTGGAACAGCTCGCTGATCCGCTCTGGGGCAATTTCCTTGCCCACCCGGTCGGTCTCCACCTGGACGACGTGACCAAATTCCGGGTGCATGGACTTGGGCAGGTCGAAGCCGAAGTCGTGCTCCATGATATAGGCAGCGCCCCCCTTGCCCGACTGGGAGTTGATGCGGATAATGGGCTCGTACTCCCGGCCCACGTCTGCGGGGTCGATGGGCAGGTAGGGGATCTCCCAGTACTCGGTCCCGGAGGACTTCATATACTGCACGCCCTTGTTGATGGCGTCCTGGTGGCTGCCCGAGAAGGCGGTAAAGACCAGCTTGCCCACGTAGGGCTGGCGGTCGCCCACGGGCATCTTGGTGCACCGCTCAAACATCTCTTTGATCTTGTTGATGTTGGAGAAGTCCAGCTCCGGGTCCACCCCCTGGGTGTACATGTTCATGGCCAGAGTGACCATGTCCACGTTGCCGGTGCGCTCGCCGTTGCCGAAGAGGGTGGCCTCCACCCGGTCGGCCCCGGCCAGCAGGCCCATCTCGGTGGTGGCCACGCCGCAGCCCCGGTCGTTATGGGGGTGGAGGGAGATGATGGCGCTGTCCCGTCCGGGCAGCGTGCGGATGAAGTATTCCAGCATGTCGGCGAACTGGTTGGGCATGCAGTTCTCCACGGTGGTGGGCAGGTTCAGGATGACCTTGTTCTCCGGCGTGGCGTGGAGGTGATCCAGGACGGCCTGGCAGATCTCCACGGCGTAATCCATCTCGGTGCCCATAAAGGACTCCGGAGAGTATTCAAACCGTAGATTCATACCCGCCTCAATCATAGGCTGGGACATCTCATAAATCAGATCGGCGGCGTCGGTGGCGATTTTGGTGATGCCGTCGGTGTCCATGTGAAAGACCACCTTGCGCTGGAGAGTGGAGGTGGAATTGTAGAAGTGGAGGATGACGTTCTTGGCCCCCCGGATGGCCTCGAAGGTCTTTTTAATCAGGTGCTCCCGGGCCTGGACCAGCACCTGGATGGTCACATCGTCTGGGATGTGGCCCCCCTCGATGAGCTCCCGGCAGATTTCATACTCCGTCTCGCTGGCGGAGGGGAAGCCGATTTCGATCTCCTTCACCCCGATATCGACGAGGGTGTGGAAGTACTCCAGCTTTTCGGCCAGATTCATGGGGTCCACCAGAGCCTGATTGCCGTCCCGCAGGTCCACGGAGCACCAGACGGGGGCCTTGGTAATCACCCGGTCGGGCCAGGTACGGCCCTGGATGGGCTGGGGCTGGAAGGGAATGTACTTTTCAAATTTGGGTTTCATATGGGCGTCCTCCTTAAAAATGTGTTGGATTGTCAGGGGACGAAAAAACCCCCGACTTTTTCAAGTCAGGGGCGTGCAATCTACACGCGGTACCACCCTGGTTCGGCGGACAGTCGCCTGTCAGCCCTCACAGCCTCCAACAAGGCTTTGGTCAATAACGAGACCGGCCGTCCCGCCCTACTGCGACCCTTCAGGCGGACTGCTCGGGGGCCAGTTATCCACAGCGCTCCACACACCGGCTCGCACCGCCCGCCGGCTCTCTGAGTGGGAGGAAGCTGTCTTTTTCCCCTTCATCACATTTGCTTGTTGAGCATTTTAACGGAAATTCCCCCGTTTGTCAAGAGGGAATTTCCCGCCGGGAGGCAAAAAAATTTTAAAAAGTAGTTGCTTTTCACGGAAAAGTGTGGTATGATGCCAGTTGCGTTTACAAGCATACCCTCATGAGGAGAAAGAGGTGAAGATAAAATGAAGGAAGGCCTCCACCCCAATTATCAACAGACCACCATCCGGTGCGCCTGCGGCAATGTGATTGAGACCGGCTCCACCAAGAAGGACATCCGTGTAGAAGTTTGCTCCAAGTGTCATCCCTTCTACACCGGCAAGCAGAAGATGGTGGACACCGGTGGCCGTGTCAGCCGCTTCAACAAGAAGTTTGGCCTCGACAAGTAAGTCCCTGTGTACAAAAGCCGCACCGTGTATTCGGTGCGGCTTTTTG
>Ga0209694_1000609_pt1 | contig 52864 bp, 59 predicted proteins | sample GluameincwithD2O_FD_187499 | JGI IMG/M metagenome (GOLD analysis project Ga0209694, IMG submission 187499) | Mouse cecum microbial communities from Vienna, Austria - Glucosamine amended microcosms incubated with D2O (SPAdes) (version 2) | ecosystem: Host-associated > Mammals > Digestive system >... | reverse complement strand
TTCGTCCTTAAATACCGGCATTTTCGTTCACTTCCTTTCCGGCCCCGTAGAGCCGTTCGTTGAAATACTGGCGGTTGACCCGCCCCGCAATGGTGATGAAGCCCTTTCCTTTCAGTTCCTCGTTGAGCTGACGAATGAGCTTGTAGGCGTAGGGCCTCGACACACCCAGCTCGTCCACTACCTCGTCCACCCGGATAAACTTGTTCTCCATGCTGGTTCCTCCTTTCATTGAACTAACGCTATTTATTTAGTGTCTGCCTCATTGTACTAACTATATTCCGTTATGTCAAGAGCTTCAAAGAAAAAATTAAATAAAATTATTTAGGATTTTTTCTTGACGTTTCTAAACATATCTGTTATACTCCAAGTGTCCCCATTACATAGATTGGAGTTGGCAGTTATGGCGATTGGTGAACGTATCCGCTTTTTCCGCAATAAGAAAGGCGTCACGCAAAAGTATCTCGGTCAGGTGGTGGGGTTCCCGGAACGCTCCGCCGATGTGCGTATGGCACAGTATGAAACCGGGAGCCGCACCCCCAAGGCTGACCTGACCAGGGCGCTGGCGGGCTTCTTTGAAGTCTCCACCGATGCCTTGACCGTCCCTGACATAGACAGCGACATTGGCCTTATGCACACCCTCTTTGCCCTGGAGGACATACGGGGCCTTACCATCGGAGAGATTGGCGGCGAAATCTGTTTGAAACTGGACAAGTCCAAAGGCAAGACCTATGTTGATATGCTTGAAATGCTGTCCGCCTGGGCGGAGCAGGCCAAGAAGCTGGAGGCCGGGGAGATCACCAAGGAGGACTACGACCGCTGGCGCTACAACTACCCCAAGTACGACACCACCCGGAAATGGGTCAAAGTCCCCTCCAAGGAATTGAGCGACTTCCTTGTAGAAGCGTTCAAGGACAGGCTGGGAAAGGATTGACAGACAGCAAAAGCCCTTACCGATGTTGCCATCGGTAAGGGCTTTGTAATATGGTTTTTGTCACCCACAAGCCGCAAAGGAACACTTTTCACCTGCAATCCACCGGGGATACAGAATGATACGGCCTATGGGGAGCGTTATCAAATTGTTATCAAAAGAGAGGCACAAAACCGGGGAAGCGTTGCGCCGCAACGGGTCTGGGACTTCAAAATCTCATTCCCACTCAATTGTCGCAGGGGGTTTACTTGTAATATCGTACACAATTCGGTTGATTCCCTTCACCTCGTTGACAATCCGTCCGGACACCTTGTCCAGCAGGTCGTAGGGGAGGCGAGCCCAGTCGGCGGTCATAAAGTCGGAGGTGGTCACTGCCCGGAGGGCCAGGGTGTAATCATAGGTGCGTCCATCCCCCATAACCCCCACGGAGCGGGTATTGGTCAGAACGGCAAAATATTGGTTGAGGCGCTTGTCCTCCCCGGCCCTGGCCATCTCTTCCCGAAAGATGTAATCCGCCTGACGGAGCCGGTCCGCCTTCTCCTTGGTGATGTCCCCGATGATGCGGATGGCCAATCCCGGCCCCGGAAAGGGCTGGCGGCTCACCAGATATTCGGGCAGACCCAGCTCCCGGCCCAGCTGGCGCACCTCGTCCTTGAAGAGCATCCGCAGGGGCTCTACAATCTCCTTGAAATCCACATAGTCGGGCAGGCCGCCTACATTGTGGTGGCTCTTGATGACGGCCGCCTCCCCCGCTCCCGACTCGATCACATCGGGGTAGATAGTGCCCTGGGCCAAAAAATCCACAGCGCCCACCTTCCTGGCCTCCTCCTCAAAGACCCGGATGAACTCCTCCCCGATGATCTTGCGCTTGCGCTCAGGCTCGTCCACCCCGGCCAGCTTCAGCAGAAAGCGGCTTTCCGCATCCACCCGGACAAAGTTCAGGTCCCATTTGGAAAAGGCCTCCTCCACCTCGTCTCCCTCGTTCAGACGCATGAGGCCGTGATCCACAAATACGCAGGTGAGCTGCGGGCCCACCGCCTCGGCCAGCAGGGCGGCAGCCACCGAGGAGTCCACTCCCCCGGACAGGGCCAGCAGTACCTTCCCCTGGCCAATCTTCTCCCGCAGCTGGGCAATGGCGATGTTCTTGTAGTCCCCCATGGTCCAGTCGCCTTTGGCATGGCAGACTTCGCAGAGAAAGCTGCGGATCATGTCCACACCGCCCTGGGTGTGGTTGACCTCCGGGTGGAACTGGACGCCGTAGAAGCCCCGGGCCTCGTCGGCTATGGCCACGTTGGGGCAAGCATCGCTGTGGGCGGTGAGGGTAAAGCCCTCGGGCACTTTTGCCATGTAGTCCCCGTGGCTCATCCAGGACACCCCCTCCGAGGGCAGGCCCCGGAACAGCTTACAGGAGGTGTCGTAGTAGGTGAGGGTTTTGCCGTACTCCCGGGCGGAGTTGTCCTGGGCGGGGGTGACCTCCCCACCCAGGGCGTGGGCCATGAGCTGACAGCCGTAGCAGATGCCCAAAATCGGTATCCCCCAAGTGAAAATAGACCGGTCAACCCGGGGAGAGCTGTCCAGGTAGACGGAGTCAGGCCCGCCGGTGAAGATGATGCCGATGGGGTCCATCGCCCGCAATTCAGCCAGAGGAGTGGTCCAGGGCTTCACCTCGCAGTACACATTGCACTCCCGCACCCGGCGGGCAATGAGCTGATTGTACTGTCCGCCAAAGTCGATGATAAGAATTTTTTCCATGCTGTTCCTCCATGTGTAATTTGCGGCAGCACAGGCAAAAACCTTGTGCTGCACACGTGGGCGGCCAAATCCGGAGGAGCTCAGCCCGCCTTGACGTCGGCAATCAGCCGCTTCTCCACCCCGGCCACCAGCTTCTCCCGGATGTTTCTGCAAAGAATTTCCAACTCATCATAGCAGAAATTGGCCGTTTTTGCAATATCGTGACAGCAGATAAATTTACCATTCTCAATCGCAGCCCTCCAGCCAGCTTTCCTCCAGACATAAAAAATTGCAGCACACTGAGGTCTTTCGAACCTCCGCGCTCCCATGATAACAACAAATTTTTCTGAATGACAAATTTTTACTTGCAAATCCTTTCTATCTGTGATATAGTATAAAAGCTCTTTAGGTTACCATACGCAGGTGTAGTTCAATGGCAGAATGTCAGCTTCCCAAGCTGAACACGAGGGTTCGATTCCCTTCACCTGCTCCACGTCGGAGCAAGCGATATATCGCTTGCTCCGACTTTTTTCAAATACCGTTAACGAGAATAATTACCATCTTAGAAAGTGAGGAATGCACTATGTCTGAATTAAAAGGGAGCAAAACCGAGCAGAATCTGTGGACCGCTTTTGCCGGAGAGAGCCAGGCCCGGAACAAGTACAGCTACTTCGCCTCCAAGGCCAAAAAGGAGGGCTATGTTCAGATTGCCCAGCTCTTTGAGGAGACTGCCGCCAACGAAAAGGAACACGCCAAGATCTGGTTTAAGCTGCTGGGCGGAATCGGCACCACCGCCGAGAATCTGGAGGCCGCTGCCGCCGGAGAGAACTTTGAATGGACCGACATGTACATCAAAATGGCTCAGGAGGCCCGCGAGGAGGGCTTTGACCACATCGCCGCGCTCTTCGAGGGGGTCGCTGAGATCGAGCGGGAGCACGAAGAGCGCTACCGCAAGCTGCTGGCCAATGTGGAAGGCGGCCTGGTCTTTTCCCGGGACGGTGACATGGTCTGGCAGTGCTCTAACTGCGGCCACATCCACGTGGGCCGTGCCGCTCCGGAGGTCTGCCCCGTCTGCGCCCATCCCCAGGCCTATTTTCAAATCAGGGCGGAGAATTATTGAGCTTCCGCTATTTTGCCGCGCCATAGAACACGGGCAGGGGATATCTCCTGCCCTGTTATGTTATCCGGCACAAATCCCCGGGCTCTGCGAAAAGGTCTCGGTTTCCCCCTTGCAACAGCGTATAAAAAGGGGTATAATACCCCCGTTACAGGCGGACCGGAAAAGGCAAATTTTCCCCGCTGCGAATCCCGGTCCCCGGAGGTAACAAATTATGGTCAAAGCGATTGTAGGCGCCAACTGGGGCGACGAAGGCAAGGGCAAGGTCACCGATCTGCTGGCCCAGCAGTCCGACGTGGTGATCCGCTTTCAGGGCGGAGCCAATGCGGGCCACACCATCATCAACGACTACGGCCGGTTCGCCCTGCACATCCTCCCTTCCGGAATTTTTTACCCCCATGTCACCAACGTGATCGGCAACGGCGTGGCCCTGGACATCGCCAAGCTGGTGGACGAGCTGGCGCAGGTGGAGGCCCAGGGAGTGCCCGCCCCCAGGCTGATTGTCTCCGACCGGGCCCAGCTGCTCATGCCCTACCACATTCTCCAGGACAGCTATGAGGAGGCCCGACTGGGCGGGAGGGCCTTCGGCTCCACCAAGAGCGGCATCGCCCCCTTCTACTCCGACAAATACGCCAAAACGGGCATCCAGGTCTGCGACCTCTTTGATGAGCCTCGGCTCCGAAGCCGTCTCACCGCCGCCGTGGAGCTGAAAAATGTGCTGTTTGAGCACCTCTACCACCAGCCCAGGGTGGACGCGGAGGAACTGATGGAGCAGCTCCTCTCCCTGCGGGAGCGGATTCGCCCCTTCGTCGGCGATACGGTATCCTTTATCCATCAGGCTTTGAAGGATGGAAAGACCGTCCTGCTGGAGGGTCAGCTGGGCTCTATGAAGGACCCCGATCTGGGCATCTTCCCCATGACCACCTCCTCCCACACCCTGGCCGGCTACGGCTGCGTGGGTGCCGGCGTCCCCCCCGCCGCCATCGAGGACGTGATCTGTGTCACCAAGGCCTACTCCTCCTGCGTGGGGTCCCAGACCGAGCCCTTTGTCAGTGAGGTCACCGGCCAGGCCGGAGACGAGCTGCGCCGCCGGGGAGGTGACCGTGGGGAGTTTGGCGCCACGACAGGCCGCCCCCGCCGGGTGGGCTGGTTCGACGCCGTGGCCACCAAATACGGCTGTATGGTCCAGGGCGCCACCCAGGCAGCCCTCACCTGTCTGGATGTTCTGGGCTATCTGGACAAAATCCCCGTGTGTACCGGCTATGAGATCGACGGGACGGTCACCGACACCTTCCCCACCACTCCCGCCCTGCTCCGGGCCAGGCCGGTGTTCACCACCCTGCCCGGCTGGAAGCAGGATATCCGGGGCTGCAGCGATTACGACGCCCTCCCCGCCAACGCGAAGGCCTATGTGGATTTCCTGGAGCGGCACATCGGCACGCCGATCACCATGGTATCCACCGGCCCTAAGCGGGAGGAGATGACCCGCCGGACATCCAAGCTATGACCCCACCACGCCGGGCGCCGGACTGCGTCCGGCGTGTGGAGCATATACCGCAACCACCAACACAAAGGAGAAAACCATGAAAAAACTACTATCCTCGCTGCTGGCCCTGACAATGGCCCTGTCCCTGGCGGTCCTGCCCGCCTCTGCCCTGGAGCTGGAGGAGGCCAAGGAACTGCTGGCTGTCCACTATGTGGACGGTGTGCCCCCGGAGGTGCTGGAGCTGGACTCCCTGGACGCCATTCTGGAGGCCATCGGCGACCCCTACACCTTTTACATGACCCCGGAGCAGTACAATGCTTTCAACCAGTCTGTCAACGGTCAAACCGTCGTAGGCATCGGCGCCACGGTGGAGACCGCCTTTGACGGCGGCTATCGCATTATGTCCATCTTACCCGACTCCCCCGCCCTGGAGGCCGGAATCCAGGCCGGCGATCTGCTGGTGGCGGTGGACGGCGTGCCCTTCACCGCTGAAATCGACCCCCGGGTCCCCATCGTGGGTCAGGAGGGCACCGAGGTCACCGTCACCGTCCTTCGGGACGGCCAGCAGCTGGATTTTACCCTCATCCGCCGGGCGGTAGATATCCCGATTGTCACCTATGAGCTGAAGGACGGCACCGCCCTTATCAACTGCATCAGCTTCGGCGGCACCACGGCCATGAGCTTTCAGGAGGCCATCCGGGAGCTGGACAGTCAGACCGCCGTCTGGCTTGTGGACCTGCGGGCCAATCCCGGCGGGGACAGCACTTCCACCTCTGTTGCCGCCAGTCTCTTCACCGGAGGCGGCGTGCTGCTCTACTTCCGGGACGGCGCCGGGGACTACTACGCCTCCCCCCTGCCCTCCTACCCCGCCATGACGGACAAGCCGGTGATCGTTCTCACCGGCCCCCACTCCGCCAGCGGCTCTGAGCTCTTCGCCGGGGATATCCGGGCCTATGAGGCGGGCATCGCCCTGGGACAGCGCACCTTCGGCAAGGGTACCGCTCAGATTGTTCTGGACGAAAACAACTGCGAACAGATGACCGGCGGCGAGGCCATGAAAATTACAGCTTACCGCTTTTTCTCCCCCGACGGGGCCACCAACCACATTGTAGGGGTGCTCCCCACCCTGCTCATCTCCCCGGAGAACACCGAGCGGGCGGCCATGCTGCTGTCCTGCGCCCCCTCCTCCCACCCGGAGAACCACCTGAAAATCGACCTGGCTGTGCAGACCTTCTATGTCGATCTCTCTGAGGCGATGAAGGAGGAGAATGTCTCCGCCTTCACCGAGCTGCTGGAGGCCCTGCCCCCCTCCGCCCGGCTGCTGTACAGCACCGGACAGAACTGGGAGAAGTGCCAGCCCGTATCCCCCGCCGCCCTGGCGGAGGAACTGGGCCTGCCCTTCACCCCTCGCACCTTCTCCGACACCTCTGACAGCCCCTATGCCCGGGAGATTGATACCCTGGCCTCCTATTTCATTGTCGGCGGCTATGAGGACGGCGGATTTCATCCCCAGGACACCATCACCCGGGCCCAATTTGCCGTTCTGGTCGCCTCCGCTCTGGACCTGCCCGACGGCAAGTCCAACCCGTTCTCCGATGTCAAGGAGGGCTCCTGGTATGCCGGAGCGGTCTCCGCCATGACGGACATGGGCTTTCTCTCCGGCCGGGGGGACGGCACCTTTGCCCCCAACGATCTTATCACCTACCAGGAGATGGTCACTGTCCTGTCCCAGGTGGCCGCCTGGACCAGCATGGACGGCTACGACCTGGAACGGGAGCCCCTGCTGCTGGAGGAGGCCATCGCTTACCGCGACTTCGCCAAGTGGGCACAGATTCCGGCCCGGAATCTGGACGTTCTGGAGGCCCTCACCGGCGACCTCTCCCCCTCTGACCCCGGCACCCGCGAAGTGGCTGCGGGGATGCTCTGCCGGCTGATGGAGAGCCTCCATTTAATTTGGGATTAACTTCTAACCCGCAAAATTGATTTTAGGAAAGGACCTGACCAAATTGACCAAAATTGACATTATCTCTGGATTCTTAGGCGCAGGCAAAACCACCCTCATCAAAAAGCTGCTGGACGAGAGCTTTAAGGGGGAGAAAATCGTCCTTATCGAGAACGAGTTCGGCGAGATCGGCATCGACGGCGGCTTCTTGAAGGACGCCGGGGTGGAGATCACCGAGATGAACTCGGGCTGCATCTGCTGCTCCCTGGTGGGGGATTTCGGCGCAGCCTTGAAGCAGGTGCTGGCCGATTACTCCCCCGCCCGCATCGTCATCGAGCCCTCCGGGGTGGGCAAGCTGTCCGACGTGGTGGCCGCTGTGGAGCGGGTCCAGGCGGAGGCCCCGGACCTGCATCTGAACAGCTTTGTCACCGTGGTAGATGCCGCCAAGGCCAAGGTTTATATGAAAAACTTCGGTGAGTTCTTCAACGACCAGGTGGAGCACGCCTGCGCCATTATTCTGTCCCGCACCCAGAAGATCGACCAGAAGAAGCTGGACGGAGCGGTGGCCCTGCTGCGGGAGAAGAATCCCAAGGCCGCCATCCTCACCACCCCCTGGGACCAGCTCACCGGGGCGCAGATTCTCACCGCTATGGAGGGCGGCAAGGACCTGGCCCACGAGCTGATGGAGGAGATTGAGCACGAGGACCACCACCATCATCACGACGGCCATGACCACTCCCACTGCGACCACGAGCACGGCCACTGCGAGCACGACCATCACCATGAACACGACGGTCACGACCACTCCCACTGCGACCACGAGCACGGCCACTGTGAGCACGAGCATCATCATGACCACGGCGACACCTGTACCGCCTGCTGCGGCCATGACCACCACCATCACCACGACGCCGACGAGGTGTTTACCGCTTGGGGCCGGGAAACCCCCCGGAAATACAGCCGGGAGGAGCTCCAGGAGGCCCTGTCCGCCCTGGCCCTGGGGGATGACTACGGCTATATCCTCCGTGCCAAGGGTATGGTGCCCTGCGACGACGGCCAGACCTGGCTGCACTTCAACCTGGTGCCCGAGGAATTCCAGATTCGCGAGGGCAGCGCCGACTACACCGGCCGGCTGTGCGTCATCGGCTCCGAACTCAAGGAAGACCAGCTGGAAAAGCTGTTCCTGCTGGCATAGGACCAAAGCCTCCTTTGGAAAGGGGCCTTTTCCCCCATCAACAACCCTGCGAGGTGAACAAAAATGCCCGATTCCCGAATCCCCCTCTATTTAATCACCGGTTTTTTGGACAGCGGGAAAACCACCCTGCTCAGCGACACCTTGAACATGGACTATTTTAACGACGGCCAGCGCACCGTCCTGCTCATGTGTGAGGACGGCGAGGAGGAGTACGACCAGCAGTTCTTGTCCCAACGCAACTGCCGCCTCATCCCTATTGAGGACCAGGAGGGGCTGAACACCAATTTTCTCCAGGAGACAGACCGCCGCTACCAGCCTGAGCGGGTACTGCTGGAGTTCAATGGCATGTGGCCGGTGGATGTTCTCCGCAGATGCCGGCTGCCCAAAAACTGGGGGCTGTATCAGGCTATCCATGTGGTGGACGGCTCCACCTTTGAGATGTATCTGGCCAATATGCAGTCCATGTTTATCGACATGGTCACCGAGGCGGACATGGTCCTCTTCAACCGCTGCACCCCCGACATGCCCCTGGCAGGCTGGAAGCGGTCGGTGCGGGCGGTAAATCGGATGTGTGAGATCGTCTTTGAGGATGTCAACGGCGAGGAACTGGAGGTGGAGGATATCCTCCCCTACTCCCTGGAGGAGGCCCACATCACGCTGGACGACGCCGACTACGGCATCTGGTATCTGGACATCCAGGAGCACCCCGACCGCTATGTGGGCAAGACCATCACCTACAAGGCCCAGGCTATGACCGGGCTAAGGCTGCCCAAGGGGGCCTTTGTCCCCGGCCGCAACGCCATGACCTGCTGTGTGGAGGACATCCGTTTCTTCGGCTTTCTGTGCAAGTACAACAGGGCCCGTTCCCTGAAGAAGGGGGAGTGGATCACCGTCACCGCGGAGATCAGGTGGGAACATGCCGACGTCTATGAGGACGAGGGCGTGGTGCTCTACGCCCAGTCCGTGGAGAAGGCGGAGCCGCCCGAGGACCCGCTGGTCTACTTCCGATAATCACATCAAACAGCGAGAGGCCGTCCCAGTCGGGACGGCCTCCGTTTATTGGCAGAAGCTCAGCCGATATTGATCTTGTGGCTCCGCGCAAAGAAGAGGAAGCCAAGCATCAGCACAATGCCGATGGGCAGGGCGATAATGCCGGGCAGGTTAGCCATCACCAGCAGACCGGCGATCAGATAGGTAATTCCGGAAATCACGGCGCAGGAAATCGCATAGGGCAGCTGGGTGGACACATGGTTCACATGGTCGCACTGGGCGCCTGCGGAGGCCATGATGGTGGTATCAGAGATGGGGGAACAGTGGTCGCCGCAGACGGCGCCGGCCATACAGGCGGAGATGCAGATGATGGCCATGGGGTTGCTCATGTCGAAAACGCTCTGGACAATGGGAATCAGGATCCCGAAGGTGCCCCAGCTGGTGCCGGTGGCGAAGGCCAGCAGACAGCCCACCACAAACACAATAACGGGCAGAACTACCTGAAGCCCGGAGGCGGAGCGTACAAAGTCCCGGACGAAATACTTGGCGCCCAGGGAGTCGGTCATCCCCTTCAGGGACCAGGCGAAGGTGAGGATCAGGATGGCGGGCACCATGGCCTTAAAGCCCTCGGGGATGCAGCCCATCATCTCCTTAAAGGACATGGACTTGCGGATCAGGTAGTAGAGGAAGGCGAAGAGCAGGCCGAAGGCAGAGCCCAGCATCAAGCCCACCGAGGCGTCGGAGTTGGAAAAGGCATCCACAAAGTTCTCCCCGGAGAAGAAACCACCGGAGTAGATCATGCCGATGATGCAGGATACAACCAGTACCAGAATAGGCAGCACCAGGTCCAGGACGATGCCCTTGGACTCATCATTCTCCTCGTCCAGCATGGCATAGGGGTTGGAGCCGGAGAAGAGGTCGCCCTTCTCCACGGCGTTCTTCTCATACCGGGCCATAGGTCCAAACTCCACCTTCATCAGCACCATACCCACCATCATCACCACGGTAAACAGGGCGTAGAAGTTGTAAGGAATGGCCTGGATGAACAGGTTCAGGCCCTGGCCGTCCTCGGCGAAGGAGGCCACGGCGGCGGCCCAGGAGGAGATGGGCGCGATGATGCAGATCGGGGCGGCGGTGGCGTCGATGAGGTAGGCCAGCTTGGCCCGGGAGACATTCTGCTTGTCGGTGACCGGACGCATGACAGAGCCCACCGTCAGGCAGTTGAAATAGTCGTCGATAAAAATGAGGCAGCCCAGCACGATAGTGGCCAGCTGGACCCCCGCACGGGACTTGATGTTCTTCTTGGCCCAGCGGCCGAAGGCGGCGGAGCCGCCCGCCTTGTTCATCAGGCAGACCATCACGCCCAGAATCACCAGGAAAATCAGGATGCCCACGTTGTAGCCGTCGGACAGGGAGGCCACGATGCCGTCGTTGAAGGCATGGAGCACCGTTCCCTCAAAGCTGAAATTGGAGTAGAGCAGACCGCCCACCAGAATCCCGATGAACAGAGAGGAGTAAACCTCCTTGGTAATCAGGGCCAGGGCAATGGCAATCACCGGGGGCAACAGGGACATGGGCGTATTGAAGAAGTTGCTGGAGGACTGGATGTAGCCCACATATTCGCTGTCCGCGCAGGTCTCGCAGGGGACGGCCTCGCCCTCGTCGGACAGGACCACGCCCATCGTTCCGCAGTCGGGGCACTCAATGTACTTGGTGCCGGTCAGCTCGGTGGGGTCGCCCCCGGCCGCGAAGGCGGTACACACCATGGCCAGGAGCATCATCATCAGGATGACGGTGCGCAGGCCGAAGGATCTTCTGATTCTCATAATTTTCCCTCCTGTGTAATTTGGGACCACACATAGCCCCATTTTGCGCAAAATAAAACCATGGTACGCGGAAACGCGCCCCATGGCAAAACCGGACGCCCCCAGCCGAAACCGGAGACCTCTGGATAGCGCTCCACTCAATCGTGACAGTCCGGGGGATCTTCTCCCGCGGCCCAGGTCACACAGCCCAGGCAGGCCGTTTAACCTTCGGCGGCGCACCCTCTCCCGTGGGACGGCTGCCTGGCCTTATCCCGCGGTACGCATGAGCGCCGCGCCTCTATCCTCTATTCGATTGGATGCATCCTACCACGGACCCTTGGAATTGTCAAGACATATTTGTACAAATTATGTCGTTTTAGGGCCGTGTGCACAGATAAGATTACCAAAACACCGGCAATTCCAGAGGCTTCTGAGGTTATTTTGCCCCCTGCCTCCCGATCCTGGCCAGAACAGCCCGGAGCAGCTCCTCCCGTCCGGTCCCCTTCTCGGCGGAGAAGGGAATCAGCTGATCCTCCTCTCCCAGTCCCAGAGTGTCCCGGATGAGCTGAAGGTTGGGGTCGATCTCGCTCTTTTTCAGCTTGTCCAGCTTGTTGGCCACAACAATCAGAGGACAGCCGGTATCCTGAAACCACCGGAACATGGTGCAGTCGTCGGCAGTCGGCTTGTGGCGGGAGTCCACAATCATCACCCCAAGGGTGAGCAGGTCGGGCCGGGCAAAGTAGTCCTCCATCAGCCTGCCCCACCGGTCACGCTCCGCCTTGGACACCTTGGCATAACCATAACCGGGCAGGTCCACCAGGTAGAAGGCCCCGTCGATGTTAAAATAATTAACATGGATGGTCTTGCCCGGCGCGGCCCCCACCCGGGCGAAGTTCTTCCGGTTGAGCAGGCGGTTGATGACCGAGGACTTGCCCACATTGGACCGGCCGGCGAAGGCCACCTGGGGCAGACCGTCCTGAATAAAGTTCTTCGGGGAGACGGCGGAGAGAACAAACCCCGCTTTTTGCAGGTTGATGGACATAACAGGCGCCTCCTTCTGGGAATCCGTGTAGGGCGCGACGACTCGGCGCACCGTGTTTGCAAATCATTCGTTTATTGGAGCGGCGGGCCGGGTCTGTTCCGGCCCGGATTCGTCTGGATCAGACGGGGCGGCGCAGAGGCCGCCCCCTACTGCCTCAGCCGGGAACCGCCCTCGGGTGCGGGCGGGACGGCCGGCAGCTCCTCTGTCTTCTTGCCGCGCCTCCTCGGAGCGGTCTCCGCCGCCTCGGCCGGCCGGTTCAGGGCGGCGTCCAGCACCTGATCCGCCCGGTTCACCAGAATAAACTGGAGCGCCTTACGGACCGTCTGGTCGATCTCCTCCAGGTCCCTGGCATTGTCGGCGGGAATAATCACCGTCTTGATCCCGTTGCGGAAGGCGGCCATCGTCTTCTCCTTCAGGCCGCCGATGGGCAGCACCCGGCCCCGCAGCGTAACCTCTCCGGTCATGGCCAGCCCCCTGCGCACCGGGGAACCGGTGAGGGCCGATACCATGGCTGTTGTAATGGCAATGCCGGCGGAGGGGCCGTCCTTGGGCACCGCCCCCTCGGGGAAGTGGACGTGGATATCCTTCTCTTTGTAGAAGTCGGCCTGGATGTTCAGCCGGCCCGCCTGACTGCGGATGTAGCTGAGGGCGGCGTGGGCCGACTCCTTCATCACATCTCCCAGGTTGCCGGTGAGCTCCACCTTGCCGGAGCCGGGGACCACATTGACCTCCACCTCCAGCAGCTCGCCCCCTACAGAGGTCCAGGCCAGGCCGTTGACCACACCCACACGCTCCTCCAGAGCCTGGCGCTCCGGATGATACCTGGGCACGCCCAGATACTCCTCCAGGTCCTTTTCCGTGACCTTGATGGCCTTCGCTTCCTCAGACACCACCTTCATGGCCGCTTTGCGGCACACCGCGGCCAGCCGGCGCTCCAGCACGCGGACCCCTGACTCCCGGGTGTAGGCGGCGATGACCTCCCGCAGAGCGCCGTCGGACACCTTCAGCTGCTGCCTGGACAGGCCGTGGCGCTTCAGCTCCTTGGGCAGCAGGTGCTTTTTGGCGATCTGCACCTTCTCCTCGTCGGTGTAGCTGGACAGCTCAATCACCTCCATCCGGTCCAGCAGAGGCCGGGGGATGGTATCGGTGGTGTTGGCGGTGGTGATAAACATGACCTGTGACAGGTCGAAGGGAATTTCTAAAAAATTGTCCCGGAAGGTGTCATTCTGCTCCCCGTCCAGCACCTCCAGCAGGGCGGAGGAGGGGTCCCCCCGGTGGTCATGGCCCAGCTTGTCAATCTCATCCAGCAGGATAAGGGGGTTGCAGCTCTGAGCCTGGTTGATCGCGGTGATGATCCGGCCGGGCATGGCCCCCACATAGGTCTTGCGGTGACCGCGGATCTCCGCCTCATCGCTGACCCCGCCCAGCGAAATACGGGCCAGCTTCCGGTTCATGGCCCGGGCCATGGACATGGCGATGGAGGTCTTGCCCACCCCCGGCGGGCCCGCCAGACAGATGATCTGCCCCTTCAGCTCAGGCGCCAGCTGACGGACCGCCACAAACTCCAGCACCCGGCGCTTCACCTTTTCCAGCCCAAAGTGGTCCTGGTCCAGCACCTTCTGGACGGCGGAGACATTGATTTTTTCCTTTGTGGTCCTGCCCCAGGGCAGCTCCAGGCAGATATCCAGATAGCTGCGCAGAACGGTGCTCTCAGAGGAGCTGTAGGACTGCTTGGCCAGCCGGCTTACTTCCTTGTTCAGCTTCTCCCGAACCTGATCGGGGAGCTTGGCCTGGGCAATCCTCTTCCGATACTCCTCAATCTCGTCGGCCTCCTCCCCCAGCTCCGTCTGGATGGCCTTCATCTGTTCCCGGAGGTAGTAGTCCCGCTGATGGTCGCTCATCTGCTCCCGGGCACGCTCCTGAATTTCCTGGTCCAGAGAGAGAATCTCCACCTCCCGCTCCAGCAGACGGTAGAGCTTCTCCAGCCGGCGGGCGGGGCGCAGCTCCTCCAGCACAGCCTGCTTGTCGCTGTTGCGCATGGGGATATTCTGGGCGATATAGTCGGCAATATGCCCCGGGTCCTGGCTGGCCAGCACATGGATCATCAGATCCGGGGACAGCTTGGGGGCCAGCTCGGCGTAGTCCTGAAACAGCTCATAGGTGGCGCGCATCAGGGCCTCAATTTTGGCGCCGCTCCTGGCGGGAGCCTCAGGGACGGGTATCTCCCGCACCTCCGCCTCCAGATAAGGCTCGGTTCGCATCAGCTGAAGCAGACGGCCCCTCGCCTGGCCCTCCACCATTACCCGCACGTTGTCCCCCGGCATCCGGAGGATCTGCCGTATATTGGACAGGGTGCCCACCTGGTACAGGTCATCCAGACCCGGCTCCTCCACCGCGATGTCCTTCTGTCCCACCAGAAACACGGGCGTGCCGGCGGTCATGGCCGCCTCCAGGGCCCTGACAGAGGCCTCCCGCGCCACCTCAAAGTGGATGAGGACGTTGGGAAAGACCGTCAGCCCCCGCAGGGCAATGACGGGCATGGTGGAGGTATTCAGAATATCGTATTCTTTCGCCATGGTTTTCACTTCCTTTCCAGGGATACAAGGCTCCCCCTTTACGGGGAGCCGTCGAGCAAGCAAGTGAGGGGGTTCCTCCCCCCTCCGCCCCCTTCGGGGCACCTCCCCTACAAGGAAGGAGACAGCACAGACGCCCCGCTCCCCGCTGTGGGGGCGCCGCGGGGCGTCTTTATGTCAGCCTGCCCAGCCGTGGCTGCCGTCACGAAGACCTGGGCGCTCCATCTGCTGGACAGTCGCCTTGCCCAGCTTTGGCCGCTGTGTCCGGTTGGGATTCCGGGTCAGCTCCGGAGAGGCCCCCTCCTTGACGCACTCCTCGGTGATAGACACCTTAATGATTGTGGGGTCGGAGGGGATATCATACATGATCTGATTCATGACCTCCTCCAGAATGGCCCGCAGGCCGCGGGCTCCAATTTCCCGGGCCACCGCCCGGTCGGCCACGGCCTCCAGGGCCTTGGGGGTAAACTCCAGTTCCACCTCGTCATAGGCCAGCAGAGTCTCATACTGCTTCACCAGGGCGTTCTTGGGCTCGGTCAGAATACGCACCATCTGGTCCCGGTCCAGCGACTCCAGGGTGGTGACCACCGGCATACGGCCCACCAGCTCCGGGATGATACCGTACTTCAGCAGATCCTGGGGCTGGAGCTCCGCCATCATCTCGCCCACATTGCGCTCCTTCTTGCTCTTAATCTCGGCCCCAAAGCCCAGAGAGCGCTTATCCAGCCGGTGCTCGATGATCTTGTCGATGCCGTCGAAGGCGCCGCCGCAGATAAAGAGGATATTGTGGGTGTCAATCTGGATAAATTCCTGATGGGGGTGCTTCCGTCCGCCCTGGGGGGGCACATTGGCTACCGTGCCCTCCAAAATCTTCAGCAGCGCCTGCTGCACGCCCTCGCCGGACACGTCCCGGGTAATGGACGTGTTTTCGCTCTTCCGGGCAATTTTATCCATCTCGTCGATATAGATAATCCCCCGCTCCGCCAGCTCGATGTCGTAGTCGGCGGCCTGGACCAGGCGCAGGAGGATATTCTCCACGTCATCACCCACATAGCCCGCCTCGGTAAGGGTCGTGGCGTCGGCGATGGCAAAGGGCACCCTCAGCACCCGGGCCAGGGTCTGGGCGAAAAGGGTTTTTCCGCAGCCGGTGGGCCCCATCAGAAGAATGTTGCTCTTCTGCAGCTCCACATCCTCCGCCCCACCGAAATAGATGCGCTTATAGTGGTTGTACACCGCCACGGACAGGGCCATCTTGGCCTTCTCCTGACCAATAATATACTGGTCCAGCACGGCGTGGATTTCCTTGGGGGTGGGGATCGCGTCTGGAATCTCCCCCATAAACGGCTCGCTGTCCTCCTGCTGGAAGCTATCCACTCCCATGGCCTCCATGCAAAGGCCCACACACTCGTCACAGATATAAACGCCAGGGCCTGCGATCATCCGCTTCACCTGGTCCTGGTGCTTGCCGCAGAAGGAACAGCGTATTCTTCTCTCGTCGTTGATTGCCATGAATACACCTCTCTCACGGGGACAGACTAGGGCCGCCCGTCTCCCGGAAAATTACCGTTTGTCCAGTACCTTGTCCACCAGGCCGTACTCCTGGGCCTCCTGGGCGGTCATAAAGTTGTCACGCTCACAGTCCGCAGTGACCACCTCAATGGGCTTGCCTGTGTTTTCAGACAGAATACGGTTCATTCGGGTCTTGATGATCTCCAGCCGGCGCAGATGGATCGCCATGTCGGTGATCTGCCCCTGCGTCCCGGCGGAGGGCTGATGGATCATAATTTCAGCGTTGGGCAGAGCCAGCCGCTTGCCCTTGGCCCCGGAGGACAGCAAAAACGCCCCCATAGAGGCGGCCATGCCGATGCAGATGGTGGACACGTCGCACTTGATATACTGCATGGTGTCGTAGATGGCCATACCCGCTGTGACAGAGCCGCCAGGGCTGTTAATGTAGAACTGGATGTCCTTGTCCGGGTCCTGGGCCTCCAGATACAGCAGTTGGGCCACAATGAGGGAGGCGGTGGTGTCGTTGACCTCCTCCGACAGCATAACGATCCGGTCGTTCAGCAGGCGGGAAAAAATGTCATAGGACCGCTCGCCCCGGTTGGTCTGTTCTACTACATAGGGAACTAAACTCATGATGATACTCCTTTATTAGATGAGATACCAGATTATACCCACTGAGAGGCCAATTCATTCCATTTCATATACGCACACGCCCGGGGCGGCCAAAACCGCCCCGGGACATATGGCAAATTACTCCTCAGCGGGCTCCTCGGTCTTCTTCTTGGCCCGGCTGCGCTTGGGCTTCTCTTCCTCGTTCTCCTCTTTGGCGTCAGCCTTCTTGGGAGCGGCCTTCTTCTTGGGCTTGCCCTCCTTGGCCTGGGACAGCACCAGCTCGCTGGCCTTCCTCATGGCCATATCCTTCTTCAGGCTCTCCACGGGAATAACGGCCTTCACCTGCTCGGCGGGCATATTGTACTGCTCCGCCAGCTTGGCTACCTCCGCCTCGTACTCCTCATCAGAAATCTCAATGTTCTCCGCCTTGGCCACAGCGGTAAGGGCCAGCTCGGTCTGCACCTGCTTCAGGGCGGCGGGCCTGGAGGAGGCGCGCATCATCTCAGGGGTCATGCCCATCATGGACATGTACTGATCCATGGGGATGCCCTGGCTCTGCAGGCGCATGGCGTAGTCGTCCATCAGGCGGTCCACCTGGACCTCTACCATGCCGTCAGGGACCTCGCACTCCATATTCTCCACCAGCTGCTCAATGACAGCATTCTCAAAGTCGTTCTTGGCCTGGGCCTCCTTGCGCTCCTGGAGCTTCTCCCCCAGGTCCTTGCGGAAGTCGGCCAGGGTCTCGAACTCAGACACATCCTTGGCGAACTCATCGTCTACCTCGGGGGCCTGGGACTCCTTTACCTCGTTGACCTTCACATGGAAAATGACCGCCTTGCCGGCCAGCTCCGCATGGTAATCCTCGGGAAAGGTGATGTCGATGTCCTTCTCCTCACCGGCCTTCATACCGATGACCTGCTCCTCAAATCCGGGAACAAACATGCCGGCCCCCAGCTTCAGGTCGTAGTTCTCACCCTTGCCGCCCTCGAAGGGGGTGCCGTTGTCAAAGCCCTCGAAGTCGATGACCGCGGTGTCGCCCTTCTTGGCCTTGCGCTTTACGCTGACCAGACGGGTGGCCCGGTCGATGTAGGGCTTGAGCTCCTCATCAATGTCCTTATCGGTAACCTTGACCTCCTCCTTGGGGGCGGTCAGGCCCAGGTACTCGCCCAGCTTTACCTCGGGGCGGACAGAGACCAGCGCCTTAAAGGTGAAGCCATCCTTGCCCATCTCGACGATCTCCATCTTGGGGTAGCCCACGTCGTCCAGGCCCTGCTCCTTCACGGCCTCCTCATAGGCGGCGGGGTAGCACTCATTGACGGCGTCCTCGTAGAACACGCTGGCGCCATACATGCCCTCGATGATCTTCCGGGGCGCCTTGCCCTTACGGAAGCCGGGCACATTGATTCTGCCCCGGGTCTTCAGATAGACCTTCTGAATGGCGGCCTCAAAGGCTTCCGCCTCCACCTGGATCATGAGCTCTACGGTGCTCTTTTCTTTCTTCTCAACACTGGTGACCTTCATTTGTACAATTTCCTCCTGTCGGTCCCGTCTCACCAGCGCCGGCGGCGGGGCCCTTTTACTTTCGCCACGATATTCTATCAGATATGCGGCCATTTGAACAGTCTTTTTTTGAAAATTTTCCAGATTATTTCCTATATCGTTTTTTCAGAGAGCTGAATCAGGCACTTTGACGGGGGTTTCGCATACAGGTGCGGATATTATCCGCCCCTACAGGATACACACCGGCCGGAAGCCCACATAGTCGGCGGCCACCAGGCGGTAGTCCACCGCCCCCTGCCGCCCAGTGACGGCCAGCCGGTGACTTCCCCCGTGGAGGTGGCCGTAGCAGCACAGCTTTACGCTGTACCGCTCCAGCAGATCAATGATCTCCTGGCAGCGGTAGCCCTGATACAGAGGCGGATAGTGGAGAAAGCACAGTTTCTCCCTCTCTCCTGCCGCCTTCAGGGAGGCCTCCAGCCGGATCAGCTCCCGGTTGAAGATTTTGGCGGAGTGCTCCCCCCGGTCCTCCTCGTAGAACCAGCCACGAGTGCCGCACAGGGCGGTCTCCCCGTAAAAATGGCAGTTGTTGTGGAGAATATCCAGGGTGCGAAAGCCGTTTTCCTGAAAAAAGGCCTGCATCTTGCTGGCGGTTGTCCACCAATAGTCGTGGTTGCCCTTGAGCAGGAGCTTTCGGCCCCCCGGCAGGGCGTCCAGAAAGGCGAAGTCGGCCCGGGCCTCCTCCAGGCTCATGCCCCATGATACATCCCCGCATATCACCACTGTGTCCCCTTGGGACACAGTGGCATTAAACCCCTCTCGCAGCTTGTCCACATAGCCCGCCCAGCCGCCGCCGAATATGTCCATAGGCTTGCCGCTGGTCAGGGACAGATGTGTGTCTCCAATGGCGTACAGGGCCATAGGCTCACCCCAGCAGGGACAGCACCGCGTCCACCATGCGGTCCTTCTCCACCACCTGGGTGAAGCGGACGGACTTGTCCCGCAGGCCGGCCAGGGGAGCGGGGGCCGGCTGTCCGGTTTTGGCGGTCAACTGGTCCAGAGCGTCCAGGCCGCCGGCAACCCGGGTCTCTCCCAGGGCCTCCAGAACGCTCCCGCAGAACTTGAAGGGACTGGCGGTGGAGGCCACAATGGCGGGGGTGTTGTCCCCGGTCTCCCTCCGGTACTGCTCCAGGGCGGAGAAGGCCACGGCGGTGTGGGTATCGATGAGATAGCCGTGCCGCTCAAACATGGCCCGGATGACCCGCTGGGTCTCCTGATCGTCACAGAAATAGCCCTTAAACCGCTTTTGCAGCTTGCTCTTCACCCGGTCGCTCACCTGATACCGGCCCGTTTGGGCCAGCCGGGTCATGTATTCCTTCACCTCCGCCGGGTCCTGGGTGAGGGACAGCAACAGCCGCTCCAGATTGGAGGAGATCAGGATGTCCATCGAAGGGGACATGGTGTTGTAGAAGGTCCGGTTGCGGTCATAGACCCCCTCCCGGAGGAAGTCGGTAAGCACATTGTTGCTGTTGGAGGCGCAGATCAGTTGGTCGATGGGCAGGCCCATCTCCCGGGCATAGTAGGCGGCCAGAATATTCCCAAAATTTCCGGTGGGGACACAGATATTCACCGTCTGTCCTGGAGCAAGTTTTTCGTCCCGCAGCAGATCGCAGTAGGCGGAGATGTAGTAGACGATCTGGGGCAGCACCCGGCCCCAGTTGATGGAGTTGGCGGAGGAGAAGAAGTAGCCCCTGCGCGCCAGCTCCTGGCGGACCGTCTCATCAGAGAACAGCTTTTTCACGCCGGTCTGGGCATCGTCGAAGTTGCCCACCACGGCGGAGACCCCCACATTGCCCCCCTCCTGGGTGACCATTTGCAGCTCCTGGACCTCAGACACGCCATCCTTGGGGTAGAACACCAAAATTTTGGTCCGGGGCACGTTTTTGAACCCCTCCAGAGCTCCTTTCCCCGTATCGCCAGAGGTAGCGACCAGAATACAGGCCGTCTTTTCCTCCTCCGTCTTGACCAGAGAGGCGGACAGCAGGTGGGGCAGCATCTGAAGGGCCATGTCCTTAAAGGCACAGGTGGGGCCGTGCCACAGCTCCAGGCAGTGGGTAACCTCGTCCACCGTGCGCACCGGGGCCACCGCTGGGGAGTCAAACTTGTCCGGGCCATAGGCGGCGTTGGCAAAATCGGTGAGCTCCTTGACAGAGAACTCCTCCAGATACTGCTTCATGATGTACACCGCCCGCTGCTGATATGCCATATCCTTGATATCCTCCAGCGCCTTGCTGGGCAGCTTGGGAATGAAGAATGGGGTCAGCAGTCCGCCGTCCTTGGCCAGCCCCTGGGTAATTGCCTGGGCCGCAGAATACTGTATCACATTGTCCCGTGTGCTGATATACCGCATATTGATCCTTCCTTACTGTGTATTGATGGGTCCTATTATGCCAGTTTTTTGCCCAATGGTCAAGGGATTTATGCTAAAATGCGTTCTCTAAATGGAATATCCTGGGGTTCACTGTATTAGTGCCCTGGGGGGCGTAGATTTCTATCACATCAAATCTCGGCTGCAGGTCCGTGGGGTGTTTGGCCAGATAGAGCTCTGCGGCGGCGCGCAGCCTGCTCTGCTTTCGCCCGTCCACAAAGTCGCCCGCCGAGCCGTAGGCGGCGCTCTTGCGCAGCTTGACCTCTACAAAGCAGAGGTATGTACCGTCCTCGGCAACCAGGTCCAGCTCTCCAAAGCGGCACCTCCAGTTGGCGGCCACCAGACGAAAGCCCTTGCGGCCCAGATATTCCGCCGCCCGGTCCTCCCCCCACCGGCCCCTCAGCCGGCTGTCCTGACCGCTCATCCTTCCTCCACCCTCTTCAGGAAGGTTTTGCGGTGGATCGGGCTCGGGCCGTGCTGGGCCAGCAGCTCATAGTGGAGCTTTGTCCCATAACCCTTATGCCTGTCGAAGCAGTACTCCGGATATTTCGCCGCCATGTCCACCATATATCGGTCCCGGCTCACCTTGGCCAGGATGGAGGCCGCCGCAATGGAAGCGGACAGGCTGTCCCCCTTCACCACACAGCGGTGCGGGACGGCGATGGCGGCGGTACGCCCCCTGTCCCGGTTGCCATCAATGAGGGCGAAATCCGGCCTCTTCGCCAGCCCGTCAATGGCCAGCTGCATGGCCTTCATCCGGGCACTGAGTATGTCCGTCCGGTCGATCTCCGCCGCGTCCACAAAGGCCACCGACCAGGCCAGTGCCCGCTCCTGAATCACGGGAAACAGGGCCTCCCTCTTCTTCTCCGTCAGCTTTTTTGAGTCGTCCAGACCGGGGATGTCGGCCCCCAGAGGCAAAATCACCGCCGCCGCGTACACCGGTCCCGCCAGAGGCCCCGCCCCCGCCTCGTCACAGCCGCAGATAAGGGCGCAGCCCTCCTCCATTGCTTCCCTTTCATATCGCCAGAGCTCCACGGTCGTTCCTCCTTGTATGTAATGTAGGGCAAGGGCTCTGCCCTTGCCTGGGACAGATTTGTTCGGAAGGCAAGGCCCTTGCCCCGCACGACGTCAAAATATTATGTCATGATGGGCGGCACCTCCAGGGTAAAGCGTCCCAGCCTGCTCCCCCGGTACTCGTCCAGCAGGACCCGGGCCATGCGCTCGGTGTCCAGCTCTCCGCCGGAGATGCGCATCCCCCGCTTGGCGGCGCAGGCCTGGAGAATCCGGTAGCCCCAGGCCACGTCGTTCTCCCCCTCCTCCCGGATGGGCACCTCCGGGAGCCTGTAGCTCTCCGTCAAGGCCTGGGGGTAGCGCTCCCCCAGCAGGGCCATAAAGTGGCAGCCCAGGGTCTCCACGTCCATGATCTCGTCCTTCACCGCCCCGGTAAAGGCCAGATTCATGCCGGTGGTCTCGTCCTCAAACTTGGGCCAGAGAATGCCGGGGGTGTCCAGCAGGTCCAACCCCTGGTCCACACGGACCCACTGCTTTCCCCGGGTGACGCCGGGGCGGTCGCTGGCCTTGGCCGACTTCTTCTTGGCCACTTTATTGATGAAGGTGGACTTGCCCACGTTGGGCACCCCCACCACCATGGCCCGGACAGGGCGGCCCACCTGGCCCTTCTCCCGCCATTTGGCGATCTGGTCCTTGAGCACCCCCTGGACCACCGCCGAAAACTGGTTGATTCCCCGGCCGGACCGGGCGTCGGTCTCCAAAACGGAGTGGCCCTGGCTCCGAAAGCAAGTCCCCCAGGCTTTATTCTGTGCGGGGTCGGCCTGGTCCGCCCGGTTGAGGACGATCAGCCGGGGCTTGCCGGCGCAGATGGCGTCGATGTCCGGGTTTCGGCTGGAGGCCGGGATTCGGGCGTCGATGATCTCCACCACAACATCTACCAGCTTCAGATCCGCCTCGATCTGCCGCCGGGTCTTGGTCATGTGGCCGGGATACCATTGGATATTCATAGGGTGCTCTCCTTTTTTATTTCTGTCAAAGTGCGCTCGATCTCCTGAAACGCCTCCCGAAAACGGGGGTCGTCCCAGGTCCGCCGTGCCTGATCCAGCAGCTGTTCCGCCTGGTCATATCGCCTGTTCTGGATGGCCGCCAGCATATCCACAACCGCGATGTTAACGCCGTATAGCTTTCCGCCCCGCTGGGCTTCAAAAATTTTCTGGCTGTCGTTGTACAGCTTCAGGGCCTTCTCCCCCTGGTCTGTATTGAAATAACAGGTACAGAGGTTCAGCCGGTAGACCGTCTTGACCGCCGTCCCCGCAAGTTTTTTGTCCGAAATCCCCTCCAGCAGCTCGATTGCCTTATCAAACTGCTTCAGATCAATATATCCGGCGGCGAGGTTCATCGTTAAGATTTTTCTCAGGTTCTGTCCCTTGGCGGTCTCCAGCAACTGCTCCACCCCGGCAACATACTCCTGCGGCTTGCCGGCCTCCAGCAGAGGCGCAATCTGTTTCATCCTCCTCTGATAGGAGATATTATAGAGCATATTGACCAGCAGCACCCCTGTCAGAAAAATCAGCGCCGCCACCCAATAGCCAGTCATAAAAACATCCTTATCAATCTGAAGTATGATCTGAATCCCGGCCAGGCCAAACCCCAAACAAGCTCCGAACACAATTATTTTAACCTTTCTCTTCACTCAGCTCACCTTCATATTCAGATAATTTCAGAAATTTGTAAGGAACTTGACCGCTTTTTTGTAAGAAATGTTTGGTATCCTCTCCCTGTAATTTTTTAAGGAGGGAATCACATTGAGTTTTTTCGCGTTAAAAATCATCGCCCTGCTGTCCATGCTGTGGGACCACGTCACTCACGTCTGGCCGCTGGCCCTGACGGTGGAGGTCCTTTTCTTCCCCGATGCAGCAGATACCATTCCGGCCCTGCTGGTTCTTCAGCGGGCCACCGACTACATCGGCCGCATCGCCGCCCCCATTTTTCTGTTCTCCATCGCCAACGGCTACCGGCACACCCGGAATTTTAAAAAATACGCCCTGCGGCTGCTGATCTTCGCCTGTCTGGCGGAATGGCCCTATTATCTTCTGTTCGGCTTTCATGGGAATATCATGTTCACCCTGCTGCTGGGCCTGCTCACCCTCCGCCTCGTGGACTGGGGCAACGGGAAGCGGGACGGGCTGGGGTATGTCCTGGCCGCTGGGGTTGTGATCGCCGCCCAATACCTGAGCCTGACCGAGGGAAATGGGTCCTATATCCTGTTCATTCTGGTCTTTTACTGGACAGAAAACTGGTCTATTCCCAAGAAGGCCCTGCTGTGGCTGTTTCTTATGCCCTTATCCCGGTATAAGCTGATCTGGATGTTCTTCTCGGAACAGCTGTTTACATATCGCTGGTTTCATATGCTGTGCCTCAACGCCCTGGGTCCCCTGCTGGGGGTGGCGTTCACCTTCTGTTACAACGGCAAAAAGGGGGCCGCCTTTCCGGGGGACAAATACCTGTGGTATATCTTTTACCCCACCCATCTGCTGCTGCTTGGGCTGGCGCAGCAGACACTGCTGGCCGCGTAGCCCTACATCGGCCTTAAATTTTGATTGAGCCGGTCCACCATCCAGGCAATCCGCCGCTCCCGTCCGGCGTCGGTCTTTGCGTCATAATAAGCCCGCGCGTAGGTTTTCCTCACCGACAGGGGCATGGCCTGAAAATTTGAGAAGGCCGGCTCGTGTCCCTCCAGCAGGGCGGACACAAAGGCGATCTGTTCCTCGGTAAGCCGCATAAGGTCCGGAGCGTCCCACTGGCCATTTTTCCTGGCCTCCTCGATTTTCGCCCGGCCAAATTCGGTCATAAGCCCCCGCTCCTCCAGACCTTGGACCAGCGCCTTATTTTTCTCCGACCACTTACTTCTCTCCCTGCGCTGAGAAAAATATTTTTTATAGGATTTATCGTCGATCTTTTCCATCTGACCATCAATCCAGCCGAAGCAGAGGGCTTCCTCCAGCGCTTCACCCGCTTTTATGGTTTTCGGCCCGCCGGCTTTTCCAAACAGAAGCCAAATGCCGGCGCTGGTTGTACAGTGCTCCGAAAGCCAGCTTCTGAACTCCTCCCGGCTGGCAAATTTTAAAATATTGTCTATGACACGTCCCACCTTCCGGCCCGTAATTTAAGAAAAAGGAGCGGCATAGCCGCTCCTTTTTTGATTACAGCAGTTCCTTGACTTTGGCGGCCTTGCCAACACGGTCGCGCAGATAGTACAGCTTGGCGCGGCGCACCTTGCCCCGACGGACAATCTCCACCTTCTCCACAGAGGGAGCATGGAGGGGGAACACCTTCTCTACGCCGATGCCGTAGGAGATGCGGCGGACGGTGAAGCTCTCCTCAATACCGCCGTGCTTCTTGGCAATCACGGTGCCCTCGAACACCTGGATACGCTCACGGCTGCCCTCCTTCACCCGCAGATGAACGCGGACAGTGTCGCCGATATTCATTACAGGGGGCTCGGCCTTTGTGTACTTCTCGGTAAATGCTTTCATCAGATCCATGTTGTTTTCCTCCTGTTGTATAGGCGTTCGTTCCGGCCTTGTGCTCCCTCCTGTCAGGAGCGCCGCAGAGGACCGCCCGTTATTCAGACCGGGGAATTATACCACAACAGCCGTCCGTTTGCAAGCCCTTTTCTCAAATTTCTCTCAATTACGCAAAGGCCTCAAAGGGAGAGCTCTGCCCGCTCTCCTGTCCCTGGGGCTCCTGGACGGGGTTCGCTCTGGTTGTGGTGCGGGTTGTGCCGCCCGAGACATACACGTCGCCGCACTCAGGGCAGATCGCGGTGTGGATGGTCACCGACTGGCTGACCACCTTCCGGTCCTCCCGCTGGGCCTTGGCCTGCTCCCGGACCACATGCTCCTGCTCATGACCACGGACGGCGGAGGCCGCCTGCTCCGGGGCCACATTGGTGGCCGTCTTAAACGACACCCCCGGGTCATCGGAGCCGTCCTGATACTTGCGGTTCTCGCAGGTCTGGCACTCGGCCTCCTCCATAACCTCCTGGGGAGACTTGTTCTCCTCCTGGGCCAGCTTCAGGCCATCCTGGCCTCTGTTCAGCAGTCTCTCCAGGCCCTGAGACTGGTTCCAGCCCAGGAGTTCCCGCTCCATATCCTCCGCCTCGCCGTCCAAATACTGAATCCGGGCCCGCACCGCCATCTCAGCGGGGTCGGCTCCCTCCCGCATGGTGGGGAACTGGTCCTCCTCGGCGGGCTGAACAGCCCCCCGGTGGACAGACGGGACCTTGCTCACCGGCTGTACGGGAATCGTCTCAGCCCGGGACACCGGGCTCACTGGCTCAGTGCCGGAGGGCTGCGTATCTCTGGGGTTCCTGTTTTGATAGATGGAATAGTAACCGCCGATGCTGCCGTAGCCTCCAATCGCTCCAATGGCCGACATTGCGGACACCCCTTTCTTCACAATCTTACAGAGTAATTATACTCAATTACCCACCGCCGCGCAAGACCCTCTTGAAAAAATTTCAGTCCCTTTCCATTAACAGGCAAACCGCGTGGGCGGCCATGCCCTCCCCGGAGCCAGTAAAGCCCAGCCCCTCCTCGGTAGTGGCCTTCACATTCACCCGGAAGGGCTCTGTCCCCATCACCCGGGCCAGATTGTCCCGCATCTGCGGGATATAGGGGGCCAGCTTTGGCCGCTGGGCTAAAATCGTGGCGTCCACATTGCCCACAGACAGCCCCCGCGTCCCCAACAGTTCCATGACACGGGCCAACAGCTTCAGACTGTCCGCCCCGGCGTATGCGGGATCGGTATCGGGAAAGTGCTTTCCAATATCTCCCAGACCTGCCGCTCCCAGCAGGGCGTCCATCACGGCGTGGGTGAGAACATCGGCGTCGGAGTGGCCCAGCAGTCCCTTCTCCCACGGGATGTCCACTCCCCCAAGAATCAGCCTGCGGCCCTCGGTCAGGCGGTGGACGTCGTAGCCGTGGCCGATACGCATACCGCTCACAGCACTCCCTCCGCTCTGGCCCGCAGAATCGCCTCCCCCAGAATCAAATCCAGAGGGGTGGTAACCTTCAAATTCTCCCGGCTTCCGCTGGTGAGGGTCACCTTCATACCCAGCCGTTCCACCGCGCCGCAGTCGTCGGTAAGGACCTCTCCGTCATCCAGCGCCTTCTGGGTGGCCGCCCGGATCAGCCCCGCCTCAAAGACCTGGGGGGTCTGCACAGCCCACAGCTGAGAGCGGTCCACCGTCTCGACCGTCAGCCCCCCGTCCTCCCGCTTGATGGTATCCGTGAGGGGAATAGCCGGAGCGGCGGCTCCGGTGATCGCGGCTCTGGCCACCGCGTCCCGTATAATTTCCTGGGAAACCAGAGGGCGGGCGCCGTCGTGAATGGCAATCAGGGCGGCATCGGGCCGCACCTCCCGCAGTCCGGCCTGGACGGAGTGGATACGCTCCATCCCCCCAACCACCACCTTGGTCACCTTGTCAAAGACAAATTCTTTGCACAGCCGTCCCACCTCTACCAGCAGGTCCTCCCGGACCACCACCACAATCTCATCCACAGCGGGACAGTCCTGAAAGGCATACAGGGTGTGGACCAGCACGGGCAGCTCCCCCAGGGGGGCCAGCACCTTGTCGATGCCCTCCATCCGCCGGGCCAAGCCGGCTGACACAATGACCGCCGAACAGGTGGGTTCCTCGGGCTTCTTCTTAAACAGAGACAGCAGTCCCGCCATTATTCTCGCTCCTTACCTATTATATTTTCCGCTCCAGCGCTTCGGCTCCGGCGCCGCTGATATTGTTCCAAGTATACACCACCTGGGCTCCGCTGTCCAGCGGCTGATACCGGACAGCGGTACATCCCAGTATACAAAATATGACGGCCTTTTCATTCCGGTTTGGAACAAAAAAGCCGCCCTGATTTTTTCGGACAATTTAAGCCAGCGCGGTGTTGAGCTCCTCCTCCACCATCTCGTAGCTGACACTCTTGGACAGCACAATTTCGGAGATCAGGATCTGTTTGGCGGAGTGGAGCATCTTCCGCTCCCCGGTGGACAGGCCCCGGCTCTGGTCCCGGAGCGTCAAGCCCTTGATGACCCGGGCAACCTCAATCAAATCACCGCTTTTCATCCGTTCCATATTCTCACGGTAGCGGTGATTCCAGTTCGCCGTCATCTCCACCTGGATATCGGGGATGGCGGCAAGGACCTGATCGGCCCGCTCCTGGTCTACCACCGGGCGCACGCCGATCTCATCACAATTCTCTGTGGGGACCATCACCACCATGGAGCGGTTGGGCAGCTTTAGAATATAGTAATCCCGCACCACGCCGTCCACCGTCTTTTGTACGATGCTGTCCACCACGCCCGCCCCATACATGGGGTGAACCACCTTATCCCCGATTTGGTACACCTGCTACCTCACTTTCTCTCATCCAAACTGGAATTTTCTTCCTTCTCCCTTTTAATTCAGTTATATTATAACAATTTTATCCTATTTTTGCAAGAGAAAAACCGCCATTTTTAAAATTTTTTCTCCGTATTTTTCCAGATTTTTAGGGCTCCGGGTAAAAAAATGAGCCCGGCCGCACTGCGGCCGGGCTTATTTTGTCGAAATTACTGGTCCTCAGCAGGGGTCTCCTCGGCGGGCTCCTCCGCCTCCTCCTCATAGGAGGGCTCCAGCAGGGCGCGGATGGACAGGGAAATCTTCTTGTTCTCCATGTCCACATCGGTGATCTTCACATCCACCTTGTCGCCCTCGGCCACCACATCGCCGGGCTTCTCCACCCGGTGATCGGCAAGCTGAGAGATGTGGATCAGGCCATCTACACCGGGAACCACCTCGGCAAAGGCGCCGAAGGTCATCAGCTTGACGATGCGCACATTGGCGGTGTCCCCTACCTGATAGGTGGTGGTGAACACGGTCCAGGGGTCCTGGCTGTGGTCCTTCATGCCCAAGGAGATCTTTTTCTTCTCCTTGTCGGCAGAGATCACATACACGTCCACGGCGTCGCCCACCTTGACCACCTCGGAGGGGTGCTTGATGCGGCTCCAGGACAGCTCGGAGATGTGGACCATGCCGTCCACGCCGCCGATGTCCACAAAAGCGCCGTAGGAGGTGAGGGACTTCACGGTGCCGGTGTAGCGCTTGCCGTCCTCGATCTCAGCCCAGACCTTCTCCGCGGCGGCGGCCCGCTCGGCGCGGGTAACGCGGCTGATGGAGCCAACCACCCGGCGGCGGGCGCGGTTGACCTCAGTGATGACCAGGCGTACCTTCTGCTTGAGCAGCTCGCTCATGGGAGTCTCCCGGGGCAGACCGGTCTGGGAAGCGGGTACGAACACCCGCACGCCCTTGACAGAGACGACCACGCCGCCCTTGTTGTCCTCGGTAACGAAGCCCTCCATAACGGTCTCATTCTCCCGGGCGGCCTCAATCTCCTCCCAGCCCTTGTTGATATCCAAGCGGCGCTTGGACAGCTTGACCAGACAGTCCCGGTCGCTGACCTGCATAACGATGGACTCGATCTCGTCGCCAACCTTCACGACATCCTCCACCTTGACGGTGGGGTCGTCGCTCAGCTCGGTAAGGGCGATGTAGCCGGGGTACTTGATACCCAGCTCCACCTGGACCTCCGTGGGCGTAATTGCCACAACGGTACCCGTGACCTTATCCCCATTATTTAAAGTTTTGATCGACTCCTCCAGCATCTCCGCAAAGGATTTTTCGATCTCCATGATTTCTTCGCTCATTTTGTCATAGACCTCCTTTATTATCCACGCGGGCGTTGACGCGCCCGCCGTGATGCCGACCATATCCACTTGGGGCAGTTGACTCAAGTCCAGGTCCTCCGCCCGCTCAATAAGCAGAACGTTGGGACAGTACTCCCGGCAGATCTCCCCCAGCCGCCTGGTATTGGAGCTCTGCCTGTCGCCCACTACCACCATCAGGCCGCATTTTGCGGCCAGCTGGCGGGCCTCCTCCTGGCGTTTGGACGTCGCTCCGCATATTGTATCAAAAAATTCCGCGTTTGTACATAGTTTTTTTGCTTTTTTCACGCAATCATCCCAAATTTTCTTTATGGAGGTAGTCTGGGATACAAAGGTGAGGGGTAAATCCTCCCGATTTTCCTTGTCATTCAGCCATTTTTCTAACTCTTCCGCCCCGGAAACCACCACCGGATTTCTGCACCATCCAGCGATTGCCAGCACCTCCGGATGGTCGGGAGAGCCCACAATCACCGGCTGGCGGCCCCTCTCCTCCGCCTCGGACACAATATGATGGATATGGGTGACGTTGGGACAGGTGGCGTCGAAAATCCGCACGCCCCGCCCTGTCAGCGCCTGGTGGACCGCCCGGCTCTCCCCGTGGGAGCGGATAATGACGGCTCCGCCGTCGGGCACCTCCCCGGGCCTCTCCACCGAGTGGAGACCCTGAGCCGCCAGCCGGTCCACCACATCCCGGTTGTGGATGATGGAGCCCAGCATAACGCAGGGCACCCCTTGGGCGGCCTTCTCCTCCGCCAGCTCCACCGCCCGGCGGACCCCATAGCAGAAGCCCGCGGAACCGGCCAGCAGAATCTGTCTCATTCTACGCCCTCCCCCAGCGCCCTGACCCGCTCCATCAGGTCCTGGGCAATGGCCTGAAGCTCATCCGAGGTGGGCTTGCGGCCTTTATACTCGGGATTATAGGGTTCCCCGATTACCACAGTATTACGCCGGAAACGCTTCTTTTTGCGCTGTATGTACACCGGCAGCAGGGGCACCCCCGCCCGGGTGGCGAAGAGGGCCGCGCCCGCCTTGGCCTGGGCGTCCTCCCCCTCATGGACCCGGGTGCCCTCGGGAAACATGAGCAGCTTGTCGCCCTCCTTCAGGAACTTCATGGCAGTTTTTACCGCCTTCAGATCCGTATTGTCCCGGTTGACACCAAACACACCGGCTTTGCTTAAAATCCAGCCGATGAAAGGCATCCGCATAATCTCCATCTTGGCCATGGCGCGCATAGGACAATGGAATCCAAAAGCAAACACCACATAGAAGGGGTCGCCGGCGGTGGTATGGTTGGGGCAGATCACAGCCGGACCCTCCGGGATATTCTCCCGGCCCACCGCCCGGACCGGGTGAATCAGGCGAAAATAGGGCCAGACAACACAGTACAGCAGATGAAAAAACCAGTCCATCCGCCTTTTGCGCCGCTGGGGGCTCTCTTTGGGCTGCGCCTTTGTTACAGTTGTCTCCTCGCTCACTTGATCTTCTCCTTTACCAAAAACAGCAGCTGGCTCATGCTCTGCCCCAGGTCCAAATGCGTCGTGTCCAGCAGAACGGCGTCCGCCGCCTGCTTCAGAGGGGCGATGGCCCGGTGCTCATCCTGCCAGTCCCGGTCCTTGATATCCCGGAGGATGGCGTCAAAGTCAGCCGCCTCCCCCCGCTGCTCCAGCTCCAGCAGACGGCGCTTCGCCCTCGCCTCCGGGGCGGCGGTGAGGAAAATCTTCACGTCCGCCTGGGGCAGCACCACCGTGCCGATGTCCCGGCCGTCCATCACCACATTGCTCTCCCGGGCCAGCTTCCGCTGAAACTCCAGCAGGAAGGCCCGCACCTCCGGGATGGCGGACACCTGAGAGGCCACACCGGACACCTTGTGCTTTCGGATGGCTGTGCTCACGTCCTCCCCCTCCAGATACATCCTCTGCACCCCGTCGGAGTCGTAGCCTATGTGAATCTCCAGCCCCTCCAGCAGGGGGATTACCTGGGCCGGATCAGCGGGGTCCGCCTTCTCCCACAGCACCTTCACCGCCACCGTGCGGTAGATGGCTCCGGTGTCCACATACAAAAAGCCCAGCTTTTCCGCCAGCTTCCGGGCCAGAGTGCTCTTCCCAGCCCCCGCTGGTCCGTCGATGGCAATACTTTTATGGTTCATCTTACTGTCTCCTTCCCTTGTCCCCCGCAGTGAAAAGGCTCCTCTCCCCCGCATGGGGGACGCCGCAGCTGTAAGCGGCAAAGCCGCTAACGGCTGCGCAGTGAAAGGGGGCTTTACTCTCCTCGACCCAGGAGATAATCGGTGGTCACGCCGAAATAATCGGCAAAAAAGTTCAACGTTGTAGCGGGGACGTTTACTTTCCCATATTCATAACTTTGATACTGACGGTCTGTCATTCCCATAATCTCAGCCATGTCTATTTGCTTCAGTCCCTTTTCTCTGCGCAAGGCTTTCAAGCGCTTTCCAAATTCAACCAGTAAAATATTTTCCACGATACCACCTCAAACCTCTTGACACCATGAATTTCTTCGCATATAATACAAATAAATTCTTCGTGTAGGAGGAGTACTTATGACCGACCTGATGCACTGGATGTACGACCATTATATCAAACCCAACATCGAAAGCCAACCGAAAAATGACGCGGAAGCCCTATGCTTCGACCTGCTCGACAACGAATTAGACACAGACCTGCGGCAATACCTGCAAAAGGCCCTGACCTACTACGCCGTACAAGGCTTCCGGCTGGGTGTGCGCACCGGCGTGAGCCTGAAAAGCGACCTGGGTTAGGAGACAAAATACTTCGGCTCCACATGCCCGCACAGCCACACGCCATTTTCCGAGCGGTAGAACGCCACCCCATCCCGGGCCATGGCCCCCGCGTTGATGGTGATGACCACCGGGATTCCGTGTCGTTTCCCCACCGCCATGGCCGTCTCAAAGTCCCCCGAAAGATGGACATGCTGCCGGCTCATTTTCCGGATACCCTCCGCCTGAATGGCGGGCAGAAACCGGCTGGCAGTCCCATGGTACAGGTACTTGGGCGGCTGCGCCGCTTTCAGCTCCACATCCACCTGAAGGGAGTGGCCCTGATTGGCCCGAATTTTCGTGCCGTCCCCGTTGAAGGAGTACCGCTGCTTGTTGTTCTCCCGGACAATGCGCTCCAAGGTGACTCTGTCAATTTTCCGCCCGGTGCGGCTCACTCCGGCCAGCAGCTCATTCACATCCGCCCAGCCGTGTTCGTCCAGCGTGATCCCCGCCGCGTGGGGGTCGTGGCGCAGGACCAGACTCAAAAACCGGCCCAGCTTTACATCTGAATTGCTCTGTTCCATTGGCAGCTCCTAACCTCTAACAGCTAAAGTTCTTTCGGTTCCTTTCTTTCAAGAAAGGAACGCCTGTCCGGCGAGGACATGCCCCGCCGCGCCCTCTCCCGCCGCCCGGCCGGTGGCCCAGGCGATTTGCAGGTTGAACCCGCCGGTGTAGGCGTCCACGTCCAGCATCTCCCCGGCAAAGAACAGGCCGGGGACCTTTTTTGACCCCATGGTCCTGGGGTCCACCTCAGAGACCTTCACCCCTCCGGAGGTGATGATGGCCTCGTCCACCGGCCTGGGGCCGGACACCGACACCGTGAAGCATTTGAACAGCTCCAGCAGCCGGCGGCGCTCCTGTTTGGTCAGGTCGTGGGCCTTTTTGTCCCCGGGGATGGCGGCCCGGTCCAGCAGGACGGGCACCAGCAGCCGGGGGGCCAGCGCCCCCAGGAGATTGTCCATATCCCGGTTGGCCCCGGCGGTGAGCTCCCGGATCAGGCGGGCGTCCAGGGTGGGCTCGTCCAGGGCGGGCTTCAAGTCGATGGCGCAGGTGTACTGGTCCTTCTCGAAGTCTCGCATGTGGGCGCTGGCCGACAGCACCAGCGGTCCGGACAGACCGAAATGGGTGAACAGCAGCTCCCCCTGCTCCTGGTAAACCGTCTTTTTTTTGCCGTTTTTTACCGTCAGAGTGACATTTTTCAGGGCCAGGCCCTGCATCCGGGCACAGAAGGGGTCGGGGGACTCCAGAGGCACCAGGGACGGTTTTATGTCAACCAGAGTATGGCCCAGCTCCTCCGCCATCCAGAGGCCGTCGCCGGTGGAGCCGGTGGCGGGGTAGGACAGCCCGCCGGTGGCCAGGATCACAGCCTTGCAGGGCTCTCCCCAGCCCCATTTGTCCCTGGCTGTACCAATTTCCACACCGGATACCGCGCCATCCTTCAAGGTCACACTGGACACGCGCTGCCAGGTGGTCATGGTCACGTTCAGCCGCTTCAACTCGAAAAACAGGGCGTCGATGATGTCGATGGACTTGTCGGAGGCGGGAAAGACCCGGTTGCCCCGCTCCACCTTTAAGGGCACGCCCAGGGACTCAAAAAACTCCTCCACCCAGGCTGGGGGCGTATGCTCCAGGGCGCTGTACAGGAACTTGGCGTTCCGGGGCACCGCCGCCCGGACCTCCTCGGGGGAGCAGTGGTTGGTCACGTTGCACCGGCCTTTCCCCGTGATATACAGCTTCCGGCCCACCTTCTGGTTGCGCTCGATCAGCGTCACGGCGGCCCCCTGCCGGGCGGCGCAGATGGCCGCCATCATACCGGCGGCTCCGCCGCCCACCACCACAATATCGGGCCAGTTCATTCGGGCACCTTCTCATACACATTATATTCCTCCCAAATATCCTCCAATGTGCGGAAGGTCCGGGCCAGCTCGTCATTTTTCCGCTGGCTGACGGCCACCAGCAGGGCGTTGACCAGGGACAGCGGAGCCACCAGGGAGTCCACAAAGGAGGCCATATCGCTGCGGGCCATCAGCAGATACTGGGAGATGGGAATCAGGGGGGAGGCCTCACTGTCGGTAATGGCCACCGTGGCGGCCCCCCGGTCCCGGGCAAAGCTCATAGCCTGAACCGTCCGGCTGGAGTATCGGGGAAAGCTGACGCCGATTACCACATCCCCCTCCCCCACCCGGAGCAGGCTCTCAAAAATTTCGCTGGCAGTGCTGGCGGATACCAGCACCACGTTGTCAAAAATCAGGTTGAAGTAGAAGTGCAGGAAGGAGGCGATGGCGGCAGAGGACCGCACGCCGATTATGTAAATCTTCCGGGCTGACACAATGGCGTCCACCGCCCGGTTGAAGCTCTCCCGGTCCAGCTCCTCCAGCGTCTGCCGGATCTTGTCAATGTCTGACTGGAGCACCATGGACAGCAGGTCCTGATCCCCCAGCCGGTCGTTGGTCACCTCAATGCGCTGAACCGTGGTCAGCCGGTTGCGGATCATCTTCTGCAGGGAACGCTGCATGTCCGGATAGCCGTCATAGCCCAGCTCGGAGGCAAACCGGACCACCGTGGACTCGCTCACCCCCACCCTTTTCCCAAGGCGGCTGGCCGTCATGAAGGCGGCCTTGTCGTAGGACTCCAGAATAAATCCGGCAATCTTCTTCTGCCCCTTGGAAAAGGAACTCATATTGTCCTGTATGGCAGTCAGGATATCACGGTTCATGGCGTCCTCCCCCAAAATTTACTCGCTGAGCTATATCATACTCGTTCTGTGGAAAAAACGCAAGAGATTCTTGCAGGAATTTCAACATTTTCCTGCAAAAATCTCTCAGCGGTCGCTCAAGGGCTGGGTCAGCAGACGCAGCTCCTCGTCGGTGAGGTGACGCCACTGCCCCGGCTTCAGGGCCCGGTCCAGAGACAGCGCCCCCTCCCGGATTCGTTTGAGCCGCAGCACCTCCAGCCCGGCCTGGGCACACATCCGGCGCACCTGCCGGTTTTTCCCCTGGTGGATGGTGATGGACAGCTGATGGACGCCTCCGCTGTCCCGGCCCCGCCGCACCCGGGCGGGAAAAATCTCCTCTCCATCCAGCTCCATGGGGGCGGCCAGAACGGGCAGGGCCTTATTGACATTCCCCGTCACCCACACCAGATACTCCTTCTCCACCTCGTGGCTGGGGTGGAGAAGCTGGTGGGTAAGGGCGCCGTCATCGGTGAAGAGCAGCAGCCCCTCAGAGTCCATATCCAGCCGGCCCACCGGCCACACCCGCACGCCGCAGTCCTCCACCAGACTGGCCGCCGTCCTGCGCCCCTTCTCGTCGGACAGAGTGGTCACATATCCCCGGGGCTTGTTCAGCATGAGATAGGTCCGGCCGCCGCCGGGCTTCAGCGGCCTGCCGTCCACCAGCACGGCGTCCCGGTCCAGGTCCGCCCGGTCCCCCAGACGTGCCTTCTCTCCGTTCACCGTCACCCTTCCGGCGGCAATCCACTCCTCCGCCGCCCGCCGGGAGGCCAGCCCGCAGGCTGAGATCAATTTTTGAAGACGCTCCTCCATAGGCGGAATCCTCCTTTTGGCGCCTCTATGCCATAGACGCTCTGCCCGGTCACCAGCGGCACCCGCGCCAGCTCCTTCGAGTTGACATAATATACTGCCTCGCCCACCTGCGTCCCCCTGCTCACAGGCGCGGCGAGCACCTTCTCGGTCAGCTCACAGGCCATCTGCACCGCCTCGCCAGGAGCCAAAGCGGCAGCGAGGTCCGCCCCTGTCTCCACCGGGCAGACGGGCGACAGCCCCCCTGTCACAGGCAGCTGCCCGATGACCTTCCCCGCCTCTGCCAGCGGTCTGGACTCATAATTGGCAAAGCCCCAGTCCAGGAGAGCGGTGTGGTCAGCCCAGTCACTGGGCGCGTTGAGGGTCACACAGATCAGGGTCGTGCCCTCCCGCCTTGCGGCGCTGACCAGGGTACGGCCCGCCTTCTCGGTGTAGCCCGTCTTCAGCCCCACGCAGCCCTCATAACGCCACAGCAGCTTGTTGTGATTGGTAAAGGTGCGTGTCCCCAGAGTAATGGATCTGGTGGCGGCAATTTTGGCCAGCTCCTCATTCTCCAGGCAGGCTCGGGCGAGTAGGGCCATGTCGTAGGCGCTGGACCGGTGCCCCTCCGCGTCCAAACCGTTCGGGTTGGCAAAGCCGGTGTCAGCCATCCCCAGCGCCCGGGCCTTTTCGTTCATCCGGGCTACAAATTGCTCCACCGTCCCACCGCAGTGCCCGGCGACGGCCAGGGCGGCGTCGTTGCCCGAGCGGAGGAGCAGCCCGTAGAGCAGGGTCTCCAGCGTGACCTCCTCCCCGGGACGCAGATAGATAGAGGAGCCCTCCACCCCCGCCCACTCCGGGGCGACGGTAACAACCTCCTCCAGACTGTGTCCCGACTCCAGAGCCACCAGGGCGGTCATCAGCTTTGTGGTGCTGGCAATGAGCCGGGGGGTATGGCTGTCCCTTTCCCAGAGCACCCGGCCGGTGTCCCCATCCATCAGCACCGCGCTGGCGGCGGAAATTTTGCCTGGAGCTGTCTCCTCTGCCCAGCCTCCGGGCAGAGAACATGCCAGCATCGCCCCGGCCAGCATAACAGAAAAAAGCCGCTTCATTTTGCCACCTTCTCTTCCACACTGATCTCAGCTGCTCCGCCCCCCTGAAGAGGGTGGGATACAGCTCAGCTGTGAATTGTCGATGGACCTAGTATGCCGCGGCCTTTCTCCAAATTTTCCAGGAAATTTTTTATTCGGCGAAGTCCCCCTCCGCCTCCTTTTTGACCTTCTTCTCCTGCTGTTTTTCAATGAAGCCGGTCACCTTGTCCACCACCTCGGGCACCGTTTCGATCACCCGGTCCACCGTAGTAGCGGGGGGCGGAGCCACAGGCAGCAGCTTCACGCTACCGTCCTCCCGGATCACCAGGAAGGCCACCGGCTCCAGCTTGGCGCTGGCGACGCTGCCGCCGCCAAAGCCCTCCTTGGGAGCTCCGGCCTTGGTGGAAAACTCCGTGCCGCCGCCGCCCATGCCGAAGGACATCCGGGACACCGGAATCAGCGTGACCCCCTCCGCATGGATGGGGGTACCGATGATGGTGTTGGCGTCCGCCATCGTTTTGATGTGCTCCATTGTAATCTTCATCAGCTCGCCAAGGGAATTTTTTTCCTGTTCCATAGGTTATGCCGCCTTTCTCTGCTGTCGTTTTAATTTCAGCCGCCTTCGAGCGGCAAGTGCTCCAATCAAGGCCTTCACTCCGGCCCGCAGGCCCACCCAGACCACCCGTCCCAGCTTCAGGGAGAAGGAGGCCAGGGCATACACCGTCATGCCCGGGGCGTCAAAGTCCAGCTTCACCCGGGCGGTGCCGTCCTTCACATGGAAGGCTCTGGTCAGCGGAATCCACAGCGCCCCCAGGGCGGCGTTGGCGCTGCCATACAGCATGGCCGCATCCGCTGGGTCGGAGGAGCCCGCCGTCAGCTCCAGCTCCAGTGTGTCGATGGCAAAGCCCCGCCACAGGCCCTCCGCCGCCTCCAGGGCCACGGGCAGAAGCGCTCGGGCATACTCCAACGCTCCCCCGACCTTCTCCGGCAGGGTGGCGGGGAGCTTCTCCTTTTTCTCCTTTTTCGGCTTCGGGGGTTTGGGGGGCTTTTGGGGTTTTTCTTCCTTCGGCTTCATAGGCAGAATCTTAATTCGAATTTTACCCAGTCTGGCCCACAGAAAAAAGCCCTCGGAATTAAACTCCGCCCGGCAGCCCACCCGGATCTGCCCGATCAGGAGCAGAACCAGAAGCACGACAGCCAGGATATGGAGGGCCCTCATGTGCCCTCCGCCGGGGGCTCCGGCAGCTCAGAGGGCTCCTCCTCCAGTACCTCCGCCTCCCGGAGGCGCTGGAGGCTCGCCTCCAGTTCCAGCGTCATCTGACTGCCCTCCTGAGACTGGTTGGGCAGCTCAGGCAGCTCCTCCAGACTGGAAAGGCCAAAGGAACGCAGAAAATTTTTCGTGGTTTTAAACTGCATGGGCCGGCCCGGCACGGCCAGACGGCCCGCCTCCTCGATCAGCTCCCGCTCCAGCAGCAGACCCATGGTGTAGGAGCTGTCCACCCCGCGCACCTGGTCCACATAGGCCCGGGTGACGGGCTGGTAATAGGCGATGATGGCCAGCACCTCCAGCGCCGGCTGGGACAGCTTGGCGGGCTTGCGGCTCTCCAGCGTCTTGCGGATATAGGAGGCAAACTCCGGGGCGGAGCAAAGCTGGTAGCTGGTATCCAGCTTTACCAGACGGATGCCCCGGCGGTCATAGCTGTACTGGTCCATCAGCCGCTGGGCCACCGCATCCAGAGTGGGCCTGTCCACCTCCAGTCCCAGGCACAGCCGCTCCACCGCCACCGGCTCCCCGGCAGCAAACAGCACCCCCTCCAGGGCGGATTCCAGCTCTTTCACTTCCACGACCTCACCTCCTCTGCCCCTGGCTCCCCCCTTGGGGGAGCTGTCGCCGCCGCAGGCGGTGACTGAGAGGGCCTTCTCCGGACCTTCGGGCCACCTCCCCCAGAGGGGGAAGAAATTTCCTAATAATTCTCCGCTGTAAACTCCACTGTGCCCTCCTCCTGGGTACAGGTGACAGTGCAGTCCGTCTCGGTACCCGCCAGAAGCAGCCGGCGCGCCTTGCACAGCTCCAGCACCGCCAGGAAGGTGGCCACCACCTCCGACCGGCTGCGGCTGCCCTTGAACAGGGCCCGGAAGCGGGTGACACCGAAGCTGACCAGCCGCTTGATGATCTCTCCGGCCTTATCGGCCACAGGGTAGGGCTCCCGGCCCACGATTCCCTGAAAGGCGGACACCGGCGGGGGCAGCTTGCTGTCCAACCGGCCCAGCACGTCGGTCATAGCCCTGAGCAGATCGGTCCTGTCGTGGACGTACCGGTATATTTTGTCGGGCTGGACCGCCTCGGGCACCTTGGTCAGATAGTCCCGGCCAATCTGATAGCGGCTGTCCAGGGCGGGGACCACCGCTTTGACCTTCAGATAGTTCTCGTTGCGCTGGTGGGCCTCCAGGGTGGCAATGAGCTGTTCCATCTCGCTCATGGCCTCCTCATCGTTGATGGACAGCAGCATTCTGGTCTTGATATACACCAGATGGGACGCCATCGTCACAAAGTCGCTGGCCACTTCCAGGTCCAGCTCCTTCCGCTTATTCATCCACTCCATATACTGGTCCAGAATGAGGGCGATCTGGATATCCTTTATCTCCAGCTTATTTTTGCTCAGCAGGTGGAGAATCAGGTCCAGCGGACCTACAAAATCCTCCATATTCTCCTCTTTCGCTTTTACCACCCCTTCCAGGCGGTAAATAGGTGCTTCCAATGCCCCACCTCCCTGCTGACAAAACACTTTGCAGTGTATTGTAACACATTTTTTTCCTTCTTGCAAGCCAAACTGACCTCCGGGGCATAGAATGGGGCAGTCCCCTGCTATACATTTTCGCAAAGGAGTTTTTGATATGGAACTGAAAGTTGATCTCCCCGCTCTGGCCGGGAAGGACATTGACCCGGCCGCCTTTCAGCGGGTCTGGAACCGGGTGATGCCTGGACAGGCCGCTCCCCGGGAGGGGAAAGCGCCCCCTGTCACCCCGCCTGACACCTCCGTTCCAGCCGAGCCCTCCATCCCCCCGGAGGAGGTCCCGCCCACCGCGCCCGACCTGCCCCCTGTCCCCGAATGCCAAGCAGACACCCCTCCGGACCAGCCCGATCTGCCCGCCGTCCCCGACTGTCCCCCCCAGTCCGAGTGTCCCGATTGCCCAGCCTGTCCTGACTGCCCACAGTGTCCTGATACGCCGCCGGTCTCTCCGCCCGCCCTGTGCCTGGGTGAGATGTCCCAGGGGGACAGCGGCCGTCTGGAGGAGCTGATGTCCCTGGTGCAATCGGGGGCCGCTGCCGGACGGCTCCTGGCCCGCCGGTCCGGCGGGTCCTGCGCCAAGGCTCTGGCCGCCCTGGCCCGGGACCACCGGCTGGCCTTCCGCCGGCTGTCCGCCGCCTACTTTCTCATCACCGGAAAGCGCTACATGCCCCAATGCGCCGCCCCCTGTCTGCCGGCTTCTCTGCCTCTGGCCCTCCGGCAGCAGTTTGTCTGGGAGCAGCAGTGGGAACAGAAAAACAGGCAGGCCGCTCAGGCCACAGCCGACCCCTGCCTGAAGGAGCTCTATCTGGAGCTGGCCCAGGAGGGCGCCTTCCACGCCGGAACAATTCGGTCACTGCTGGAGCTGATGTAATCGGATCGCCTTCCATGTCCGGCATGGAAGGACCTTGACGGATCCCGTTTTCTGGATTACACTAAGAAAAACGCTCCCTTGGAGCGGAAATGAGGTGCCCTATGATTCAGACCTTTGACTTTTCCTACCCCTCCTCTGACGGCGTCCACACCTGCCACGCCCGGGAGTGGGTGCCCGAGGGCAGTCCCCGGGGAGTGGTGCAGATCGTCCACGGGGTGGCGGAGCACATCGGCCGGTACGACCCTGTCGCCCGTTTTCTGGCTTCCCACGGCTACGTGGTGTGCGGCGAGGACCACCTGGGCCACGGCCTCACCGCCGGGGGAAAATTCGGCTACTTCGGCCCCAAAAACGGCTGGGATCTGGTGGCCCGGGACGTCCGCCGCCTCCGGGAGCTGGAGGGAGAAAAGTATCCCACCCTGCCCTATGTAATCCTGGGCCACTCCATGGGCTCCTTCCTCACCCGCACCTACCTCATCCGCTGGCCGAGCACAGTGGATGCCGCCGTGCTGTCCGGAACCGGCCAGGAATCCCCCGCCGCGGTGGCCTCGGGAAAGGCCCTGTCTGCCGCTCTCTGCCGGACAAAGGGCCCCGACTATGTGAGCAGGCGGCTAAACGACCTGCCCTTTGGCAGCTACAACCGGGCCTTCAAGCCCAACCGCACCACCTCCGACTGGATCAGCCGGGACGGGACGGCGGTGGACGCCTACCTGGCTGACCCGCTGTGCGGCTTTCTGATCACAGCCGCCATGTTCCGGGACATGATGGGCGGCCTTCAATTCATCGCCGACCGGAACAACCTGGCCAAAATGAACAGGGATACCCCGGTCTACTTCCTGTCCGGCGACCGGGACCCGGTGGGCTCCATGGGCAAGGGTGTGCGGAAGGTGGAGGGGATGTTCCGCTTTGCGGGATGTAAGGATGTTACCGTCAAGCTCTATCCCGGCGGCCGTCATGAGATGTTTAACGAGATCAACCGCCAGGAGGTTTTTGACGATCTGCTGGCCTGGATTGAACGCAAGCTGACATGAAAAAAGCCGCTCGACTGAGCGGCTTTTCCTTACACATACCCATACATGCCCCGGACGGAGACCTCCCCCGCGGCAATGCTCTCCCGGCTGTGGTCCGGCAGCTCCACCACCAGGTTGAACTGATCGTCGATCTCCAGGGCGAAGGCCTCCCGCCGGGCGGTGGGAGTAATGAGCTGGACCTGATGGCCCGGGGTAAGGCAGTCGGCCCGGTACATCTGCAAATACCGCTCCTTCTCCTTCGGATAAGCGGCATACATCCGGTCCAGCGCCAGCGCCACCTGAGCGGCCAGCTCCGCCCGGCGCACCGGCCGCCCCAGCTCCTGGGCCAGCGAGGTGGCCATTTCCCTCACCTCCGGGGAAAAATCCTCCGGGGTCTCATTTACATTGATTCCAATCCCGGTGACCAGATAGTCCAGGGCATTGCTCTCACTTTCAATCCCCAGCTCGGTGAGAATCCCCACCAGCTTTCTGCCGTTCAGCACAATGTCGTTGGTCCATTTGATCTTAGGGCGCACGCCGCAGCAGGCCTCGATGCCGTCACACACCGCCACCGCCACCCAGGCGGTGAAATCCGACACCTCCTCCGGCGTCAGCCTGGGCCGCAGAAGGGCCGACAAATACAGCCCCTTGCCCCTGGGCGACTGAAAATCCCGGCCCCGCCGGCCCCGTCCGGCGGTCTGCTCCTCCGCCGTCACCACCAGTCCCTCTTCCGCCCCCGACATGGCCTGACGTTTACACTCCGTGTTGGTGGAGTCGATCACATCCAGACACAGCAGCCTGGACCCCACCAGCGCCCCCGCCAGCGGGCCGGACAGTTCCCCCGCCCGCAGCCGGTCGGGGGCGTTCTCCAGACAGTAGCCCCGGTTGGGGGCGGAGGCAATCTTATATCCCTCCTGCCGCAGGCCTTTGATGGCTTTCCATACCCCGGCCCGGCTGATGCCCAGCTCATGGCTCATAGCCTCTCCGGACAGGTATTCCCCCTGGCGTTCCCGCAGCAGGGCCAGCACTCTCTCTCGGCTCATGGCGTTACCTCCTTTTTCTATCTACATTATAGAGAATCAGCAAAAAAACGTCAATCGGGAACTTTCACGATTAACTGACAAAAATCCAATGCCGGCACTTGAATCATCTGGCGTATGGCTTTGTCACATTGGTCAGCCCCACCAGATAGTCAACACTCGTCTCATAGAATTGCGCCAATTTTATTGCGGCATCCAGGGGAAGTACCCGTTCTCCCCGCTCATATTTGGAGTACAGCGACTGGTCGCACATCAGGTATTGCGCAACTTCACTCTGCGTCAGGTCGGCATCCTCCCTTAAATCCCGGATCCTCAGCTGCATTTATATCACCGGTATTAATATATCTCAGGATATATCGTCCTATTGACATATTGGACTATTTGTCCTAAAATAGTAGCGGGAGTGATGAATATGCCAGACTATCAAAAAATGTATCTGACCCTGATTGCCGCCACAGAAGACGCCATCAACTGCCTGGTCGCCGCTCCGCGGGCCTGTGAGGAGCTGTATCTCACCACTTCAGAATCTGAACATAAATGCAAGGAGGGGGAATAACCCCCTCCTTAATTATATCCTTACTGTTCGTCCTCAATCAGGCCATAGTCTCCGCCATTCCTGCGGTAGACCACAGCGAAAGCGCCGTCGGCCTCCTCATCCCGGAAGGCGAAGAAATTGTGCTCCAGCAGGTTCATTTGTAGGATCGCCTCGTCCCGGGTCATGGGCTTGAGGGAGAAGGTCTTGCTGCGGGCAATGCGGTACTCGCCCTCCTCCGGCTCGTCAGGGGCAAAGGTAGAGACCTCGCTCACATCCAGCGCACGTTCAAACGCGCCCTGACGCAGCCGCTTCTCCAGACGGGTCTTGTTCTTGCGGATCTGGCGCTCCAGAGTGGTTACCGCCGCGTCGATGGATGCGTGCATATCAGAGGTGCTCTCCGACACCCGGAAGATGGTTCCGCTGGAGCGGATGGTAATCTCTACCTTGTTGTTCCGCTCCTTCTCCACGCTGAATGTGATTGAGGCGGTGGCATCCTCCTTAAAGAAACGGTCCAGCTTGCCCACCTTTTTTTCCGCATATTTGTGGATCGCGTCCGGCAGGTTTACCTTTTTGTCCGTTAAGATCAATTTCATAAGATCGCTCCTTTCGCCCAGAGGGCTGGTATAGACCGGCGGGAGTACCCCCTCCGATTATCTCTATTATACCACAAGGAACAAAAAAGTCCAATGGTTTTTGTCAATATTTTCTAAATTCTTCTCCCACCAATCAAAACGGCCCGGACCTGTCCCAGCAACTCCAGCGGGTGCCCGCTGGTGACCACAATATCCGCCTCCCTGCCGGGGACAAGGGAGCCCAGTATCCCATCCAGCCCGGCAATTCTGGCCGCATTGACGGTGATGGCGGCCAGCGCAGCCTCCGCCTCCAGCCCCCCTTTCACCGCCAGGGCGGCGCACAGAGGCAGATACTGGATGGGCACCTCCGGGTGGTCCGTGCAGATGGCCACGGGCACCCCCGCCCGCTGGAGAATCGCCGGATTTTCCAGGGTCATGTTGGCCAGCTCCGGCTTGGACCGGTCTCCCAGGGCCGGCCCGGTAATAACGGGCACCCCCGCCTGAAGCAGCAGTTCGGGAATCAGATGGCCCTCGGTGCCGTGGACAATCACACAGCGCAGCCCAAACTCCCTGGCAATCCGCACCCCGGTGGCGATATCGTCCGCCCGGTGGGCGTGGATGTGTACGGGCAGCTCCCCCCGCACCACGGGAAGAAGAGCCTCCAGTTTGGCATCGTAGTCGGGCGGATCGGCCTCCTCGTCGGAGGCGGCCTTGTCCAGCTTCTCACCGTACTCCACCGCCTTGCGCAGATTCTCCCGGATGATGGCGGCGGTGGCCATGCGGGTCACAGGGGTCTCGTCCCGGTCGTGGTAGACCTGCTTGGGGTTCTCCCCCAGGGCTATCTTCATGGCGGCGGGCGCCTTCATCACCATGGCATCCACCCAGCGGCCGTCCGTCTTGAGGGCGGCGAACTGACCGCTCACCGGGTTGGCCGAGCCCGGCCCGGTGAGGACGGTAGTCACCCCCGCCGCCCGGGCCTCAGCGAAGCAGCGGTCCAGGGGGTTTACCGCGTCGATGGCCCGGAGGTGGGGGGTGCAGGGGTCGGTCTCCTCGTTGCCGTCGTCGCTCTCGAAGCCCAGAGCGTCGCCGAACATCCCCAGGTGGCAGTGGGCGTCGATAAAACCGGGGCAGATGTGCCCCCCCTGAGCGTCGAACACTTCCCCCCCCCAGTTTTGGGGGCACTCCTCCATAGGGCCCACCGCCGCAATTTTGCTCCCGGACACGGCCACATAGCCCTTTTCAATGATGGGGCCGTCCATGGTGTGGACGGCGCCGTTGATAATCAGCATAAACGTTCTCCTTACAAACTGGAATCAATGACCCCTTATATCTAACTCGTGAAAAATAGTGTTATTATTTCCCCATGAATAGACAATATAATAATCATTTCCTTCTATATCTGCTTTAAATGATAACTTTGTGTGCTCAATCATCCCTATATCCATATTCGTCTGATTTTCAACTATACATTTCCATTCACTGTCTGCAAATTCTGAATAGTATTCTTTCACTTCCTCTAAAGAAAGTTCGCTTTTAATTAGAATTGCTCCAAAATATTGCATTCCGTTTCCATTTCCAACTAATTTTCCTGCTTTATATATAGACTCAATCAATTCCGTGTTATTTGGGAGGGGAAACTGTGCAAGCTCATTTGCCGCTTTTTTCGCTATAGTATCATTTACAATTGGCGCAGCGGCCAAAACAGATAAAAAAATAATCGCCGCAGTTAAAACAATGATAACCAGTATTTTTTTCATTTTAATGTCACGCCCTCCGCCTCCATGCGCAGGAAATAGAAGGGGCGGACCCAGTCCAGCTCCTGTTCCTTGGTCTCCTTCAGCGCCGCCAGCCGCCGCTTGCCCAGCCGGCGGTCCAGCAGGGCGAAAATGCGGACGATGGGGTTCTCACTGGCCAGGCTGGCCTCGACACTCTGGTTGTCGAACTCCTGAAAGGCGGCATAGAAGTCCCGTTGGTCGAACAGGCCGTCCTCTAAAACCGTCTGTCCGGCTTTTGGAGCGGCCTCACGCCAATCAGCCTCCTCCAACCGGCGCAGCTCGCTCTGGAGCTTCCAAAAGGCGGGGGCGTACTCATAATAGCTGCTTTTCAATACCTCCACCCCGTCCACCAGGATGGCCGCCCGGCCCCCATGGTCGGGGCATTTGCTGTAAGTAGTGGCAAAGTACCGCACCCTCCCCCGCAGGGCGGGGCAGAGATAGTCCTCTTCCAGCTTTTTTCTTGTACCGCTCCAGGTGGACATAAGCCAATCCTCCAAAACCCGACAAAACTTCCCATTGACGAGTCTGGGAAATTATGGTAGACTTGTCCCAGCTCGACCAATATGCTTTGTCTCTCCCCGCACATGGGCGCCCCAACAGGGGCGTCTTTTCTTATTGTCAACCCCAGAAGAACACCTCCATAAGCCCCCTTCTGACAGGAGGTGCCTCAGTCCGCAAGCTGGGGCGGAGGATTGCGTTTTGCAACACAAAACATACGAAGTAAACCAGATTTCTGAATCCCCGTATGCTTCGCACATTTCGCCTGCGGCGAAATCAATCCTCAGTCAGCCTTCGGCTGACAGCCCCTTTCAAAAGGGGCCTTACAAAGGGTCTCCGAAAAAGGGGGCCGTCTGCCGACGGCCCCGCAAAACAGGCACAAACCTACCGGCGGCCGCCGCCCCGGCGGTTTCCGCCCTTCTTCTCAATGTACCGCAGCTCGGACAGCTTGCTGTCGGAGGACTGCATAAACTGCTTCAGCCGGTCCTCGAAGTCGGTGGGCTCCTTGGGGGCCTGATGGACAAAGCCCATGGGGCGTGAAGAGCCGCCGCCCTGCCGGGGCAGACGTCCTCCCCCCCCGCTCTGACGCTGTCCTGCCCCCTGCCTGGGGGCGCGCTGGGGCGGGGGCTCCACCTGCTTGATGGACAGGTTGATCCGGTTGGACTGGTCAATACCAATAATCTTCACCTTGACCTCCTGCCCCTCGTGCAGGTGATCGCTTACCTCATTCACATAGGAATAGGCAATTTCTGAAATATGGACCAGTCCCGATTTTCCCTCCGGCAGAGCCACGAAGGCCCCGAACTTTGTGATTCCCGTTACTTTGCCATCCACGATGGCTCCTACACCTAACTCCATTGGCCCGAAAAATCCTCCCTCGTAAATCTTGGAACTTCACACACATGTCTGGCTGTCAGTTTGCAACGTCGATGAACAGGGTCTCCCGCTGTTCCACATAGCCCCGGTCCCGGGCTACCCGCTCCTGCACCTCAGGGTCGTCGCTGTTTGCGATGGCGTCGGCCAGCCTTCGGTTTTCCAGCTGCTGGTCGGTCACCTGTTGGGCCAGTTCGTCCCGCTGGACCTGAACCTCCTGGATTTTCCCCCGCAGGTCCAGAAGGGCGGTGGCCATATAGATCAGCAGCGCCAAAACCACAATTTTTGTCAAAAAACCGGCCCGTTTGAATTCCATGGTCACACTCTCCTCTCTCCCGAAGGTCCCTGCGGCGGGCGGCGGTATCCAGCCGCCCCAGTATGTCTTTCATTCTATACCATTTCGTCCCGGAAAGGAAGATGTTTTTTACAATTTTTCTGATTTTTTTCAAAAAACATTTTGCCAGCCCCAGCGGGAAGGTCAAAATGCCTAAAACGGCCTCCACCAGATCGGCGCACAGATACCCCAGTCTCAGCAGCCACGGGCTCACCGCCCAAAAATAGAGCCCTCCTCCCACCAGACAGAACGCGGCCCCATACAGCCTGATCTGACCGCCCCAGGCCGTCTGAGACCAGACGAACAGGGCCGCCGTGGCGGCCAGCCAGAACAGCAGATCCAGCAGAGGCCCCAGCAGCGGGACCCTGACCCGCACCCGCAGGACCCGGAACAGGTCGTAGGTCACCCCCATGGCCCCGCCCAGCAGCAGAGCCTGACACAGAGCCCGGCTCTGCTGGGCCACATCCACCGTCATCCGCCCAGCAGACGGGAGAGCAGGCCGCCCCGCTCCCGGCGCTCTTCCCCATAGATCAGGGCGTTCACCCGGCCCTCCACCTTCAGGTCGCCGCCGTCCAGGGACAGCTTCTCGATGTGCAGCTCCTCCCCCTGGATCTCCAGACAGCCCTGCGCGGTAGTAAGAAAAATGGTGCTCTCATCAAAGCTCTCCACCTCCTCCACACCGGAGATTACCAGCTGTTCCCGCTCCTCCAGAATCACATGGTGGCTCATAGCCGGACGGGCCCGGTTGTCCTCAAATGCCATAGATTTTCCCCCTTTCGCTCTATCATATGGATTGAGAGGTGGCCTTTATGACAAAATCGTCCATTTCGCACATAGAAAAAGATCGCCCGCGGGAGTACAATAGAACTATAATTTTACCTGGAGGCCTTGTTCCATGATAAAAGCAATTTTTTTCGATATCGACGGCACTCTGGTCAGCTTTGCCACCCATCGTGTCTCCCCCGCCGTGCTGAACGCCCTCCACCGCCTGCGGGAGAAGGGGATCAAGCTGTTTATCGCCACCGGGCGGCACAGGAGCATGATGTCCTACATCAATAGCGTCTTCCCCTTCGACGGATACGTCACCCTCAGCGGACAATACTGCTTCTGCGGCCATCAGGTGGTCCGCCGCAACCCCATGGACCGGGCCGCGACGGCGGAGCTGGTGGAGGCCGCCCGCTCCAACGCCTTCTCCTGTATCTTCCTGGAGGGGCAGGAGACCTATATCAACTACGCCGACCAGCCCACCCGGGCCCTGATGCGGGAGCTGGATCTGCCGCTTCCACCGGTCAGCGACCCCGCCCGGGCGCTGGACGGGGAGTTGTATCAGGCCCTGGCCTTTTTGGACCGGGACAACGAGCATCTGCTGCTGGACCGGGCCCCCCACCTGAAGGCCACCCGCTGGCACCCCAGCTTCCTGGACGTAATCCCCGCCGCCGGCGGCAAGGACCTCGGCATGGACGCCATCTTGGACTATTTCCATATCCCTCTGGAGGAGTCCATGGCCTTTGGTGACGGAGAGAACGATCTTACCATGCTCCGCCACGCCGGGATCGGGGTGGCCATGGGCTCCGCTCACAACTCCGTCCAGGAGCAGGCCGACTATGTCACCGGCACGGTGGATGAGGACGGTATCCTCACCGCCCTGGAGCATTTCGAAATCCTATGACATAATTCTCGGGGTTTACACATTATTCACAAATTGGTGTAGCTTTTTTTCGGAGAATGGTGTACAATAGAGACAACCCTTCCACCATATATAAAGGAGGCTATTCCATGAAACTGACATTTTTCGGCGCGGCCCACGCGGTCACCGGCAGCTGTCACTGCCTGGAGGTCAACGGTAAAAAAATTCTCATCGACTGCGGCCTGCAGCAGGGCAAGGACGAACACGACGGCAATACCCTGGACTTCGCCCCCAATTACATAGATTATGTGCTGGTCACCCACGCCCATATCGACCACTCCGGCCGTCTGCCCCTGCTGGTGAAGGAGGGCTTTAACGGTCGCATCCTCACAACCGGCCTGACCGCTCAGCTGCTGTCCGTCATGCTTCGGGACTCCGCCCACATCCAGGAGGGCGACGCCAACTGGCACAACCAGAAGGGCAAACGGGCCGGTCTGCCTCCGGTGGAGCCTCTATACACCCTGATGGACGCCGAGGAGGCCATCCACATGCTGGAGACGGTGGAGTATGGCTGGCTCTTTGATCTGTGTGAGGGCGTTCAGGTCCGCTTTAACGACGCCGGTCATCTTCTGGGCTCCTCCACGGTGGAAATCTGGGCCACAGAGAACGGCGTCACCAAAAAAATCGTATTCTCCGGCGACCTGGGCAACCAGGACCAGCCCATCATCCGCGACCCGTCCCTGGTGGACGAGGCCGACTATGTGGTCATGGAGTCCACTTACGGCGACCGGAATCACGAACCCCCGGAGAGCTACGCCGGGGCTCTGGCAAACCTCATCGACGAGATCTTCTCCAAAGGCGGCAATATCATCATTCCCTCCTTCGCGGTAGGGAGAACTCAGGAACTGCTCTACTACCTGCGGGAGATTAAGCGGGACGGGCTGGTTCAGTCCCTGCCCAGCTTCAAGGTATATGTTGACTCCCCCCTGGCCTCTGAGGCCACCAAGATCTACTCCGGCAACCTGAAGGGCTATCTGGACGATGAGGCCATCGCCGTCATTCAGGGGGGCGAAAACCTCTTTACCTTCCCCGGCCTCACCCTCACCCAGAGCACCGAGGAGTCCCGGGCCCTCAACGACGACAAGACCCCCAAAATTATCATCTCCGCCTCCGGCATGTGCGACGCCGGCCGCATCCGCCACCACCTGAAGCACAACCTCTGGCGCCCCGAATCCGCCGTGGTCTTTGTGGGCTATCAGGGGGAGGGCACCCTGGGCCGGCGGCTGCTGGAGGGGGCCAAATCGGTCAAGCTCTTTGGCGAGGATATCGCCGTCCGGGCCAAGGTCGTCAACTTCAAGGGCCTGTCCTCCCACGCCGACCGGGACCACCTTCTGGAGTGGGTGGAGCACTTCTCCCCCCGGCCTCAGCAGGTCTTTGTAGTCCACGGGGACCAGGAGGTCACCGAGCTCTTCGCCAACGACCTGAACCAGCGGGGCATCCCCGCCCACGCCCCTCTCTACGAGGAGGTCTACGACCTGATGACCAACTGTATGCTGGCCAAGGGCGTGGCGCTGGAGACCAAACGGACCGCCGGCACCGCAGCCGCCCCCTCCGCAGCCTACCTGCGGTTGCAGAACGTGTCCCACGACCTGGCCGACCTGGTCAGCCGCAGCCGGGGCCGCTCCAACAAGGACCTGGCCAAGCTGGCCGACCAGATCAGGCAGATTATGGAGAAGTGGGAGTAATGATTTTACTTCCCCTGCTTGGGGTGTGCCTGTAGGGCGGGACGACCCGGCCCGCCGTCTGATGCCGGAAGCGGCGCGCCGAGGTCGTCGCGCCCTACATACGGCCCATTCAAATTATGCAGATCGGAGATCATTCTATGGAAATCGACCGCAAGGAGCTCAAGCGCCAGGCCCGAGAGCGCATGGCCCTCACCGACCCCAAGTTTTGGATGGTGGCCCTGACCTTTCTGGCAATGACTACCGGTGTGTCCTGGCTCATCAGCCTCATCCCCCTGCCGGGCGGCACGGACATAAATACCATCCAAATATTTTTTCAGCTGCTGCTGATGCTGTACCGGGCTGTGGTCAGCTTTGGCATGTGTCTGTGGGCACTCTGGACCTACCGGCAGCTGGACCCGGGGGTCAACTCCCTGATGCAGGGCTTTTCGGTAGCGGGTCGCGTTCTTCTTATGGATCTGGGAATCTATGTCCGGATCTTCGGCTGGTATCTTCTGGTCGCCATGGTCCTGTCTGTCCCTCTGTTCTCGCTGCTGCTTACCAACTCCAGTGCCGGCTTCAGAATACTGACCATCCTGGCCTTCTTAATCGCTCTGCTGGTCACCATTGTCGTCATCTCCCTGCGCTACGCTTTGGCTCCCTACCTGCTGGCCGACCGCCCGGACGACGGCCCCAGCGCTCCCATCTACCGCAGCAACGCCCTGATGCGGGGCTGGAAAATGGAGCTGTTCAAGCTGGAGCTCTCCTTCCTCGGCTGGGAGGCCGTCAATTTCCTTCTGTCCGCAGCGGTTATGACTTTCTTCCTCAATCAGGCCGGACTGCTGGCCGTCGACGCCGTCATGGCCGCAGGCTGGGAGGACCGGTGTACAGCTGTGATCTATTCCACACCCGTGGTCATCCTCAGTACGCTGGTTACCGTTCCGGTATCGCTCTGGCTGCTGCCCTACCGGGCCGTAGCCCGGGCCGGCTTCTACGATGCCCGGCTGCTGGCCGCATCTCAGGAGAATTCCCTGCCTGGGATGCCCCTGCTGTGAGGGGGTGTCCTTATGGAGCAAATGGAGCTGTGGCTAAAGTGGGCCGTCGAGCTTCAGGCCCTGGCTCAGGCCGGCCTTCAATATGGCCATGACAAATTCGACTTTGAGCGCTATGAGCGCATCCGGGATATCGCCGCCCAGATGGTCGCCCATCAGACTGACCTGCCGCTGAAAAAGGTGAAGGACCTGTTCTGTAATGAAACCGGCTACCAGACCCCTAAGCTGGACTCCCGGGCCGCCGTCTTCCAGGGGGACAAAATTCTTCTGGTGCAGGAGAACGACGGCCGGTGGTCCCTCCCCGGCGGCTGGGTGGATGTGGATATTTCGGTGGGTGAAAACGCTGTCAAGGAGGTCAAGGAGGAGGCGGGGCTGGATGTCACCGCCGATCTGGTCATCGCCCTTCAGGACCGAAAAAAGCACAATCGACCGGTTTCCTCCTATGGCATCTGCAAGGTATTTGTCCTGTGCTCCCTGCTGGGTGGTTCCTTCCGGCCCAACCTGGAGACATTAGACAGCGGCTATTTCTCCCTGGATGAGCTGCCTGAGCTGGCTGACGAAAAGACCAATTTTGAGCAAATAAAAATGTGCTTTGACGCCTACTACGCCGACCACTGGCAGACCCTGCTGGACTGATTCCCGGCTCCACCGGCGGACAGTGAAAATTTTTTCCAAATTATTGGAACATTAGTTTGACATGGGCGCATTTTTGTGTTATAATGTCTGCGAAATGGATTTGGGCCGTCCGCCCAGCGAAAGGAGCCTTTCTTATGGCCAGCCTGACAAAAAAACAACAGCAGGTTTACGATTTCATTCTCTCCTTCACCAGCGAACACGGCTATCCCCCTTCCGTCCGTGAAATTGGGGCCGCCGTGGGGCTGAAATCACCCTCTACCGTCCATTTTCACATGAAGGGACTGGAGGAAGCCGGAGTAATCGTCAAGGCGGAGGGCAAGACCCGCGCCATCTCTCTGCCCGGCGTCTCCAAGAGCCCGGTGGCCGAGGAGCTGGACTCCCGCGCCAACCAGGTGCCGGTGCTGGGCAATGTGGCCGCCGGCTCCCCCATTCTGGCCCAGGAGTGTATCGAGGACTACCTCACCTTCGACACCCAGGGTCTGTCCGGCGA
>Ga0209694_1000608_pt1 | contig 52881 bp, 61 predicted proteins | sample GluameincwithD2O_FD_187499 | JGI IMG/M metagenome (GOLD analysis project Ga0209694, IMG submission 187499) | Mouse cecum microbial communities from Vienna, Austria - Glucosamine amended microcosms incubated with D2O (SPAdes) (version 2) | ecosystem: Host-associated > Mammals > Digestive system >... | reverse complement strand
AGTACAAAAGCCGCTCTGCTTTCGTCCAGAAATCTTCGGAAGATTTTTCTCCTTCCCCCTTCGTATTTGCAATAATAGTGTTCACCAGCTTCAAAATATCTTTCTCCGAGCGGATATACCGGAACGGATTGTAATGCATACTTTTGTTGAAATTGATGGTATTTAAAACCTTGATCTTATACGGTTCATAAACAACTTTTCCATTCTTATCCCGTACCGCTTTCCCGTCTTTCATTTTCGGTGTGCCACGCCTCAGCATCTCCCCACATTCGACCAGGATTGTGCCTTTCGGATCAGTGACACAATAGCTGACATTCGGCGTCATCTGCATGAGCTGCGGCTTCACATAGAACCGTGTCTTGCCGCTTCCACTTCCTCCAATAATAATTACATTTTTATTCCTGGCATACTTTGGCTGTTTCGGCCTGCTGTTCATGGTAAGGCGTTCCGTCTGCGTCAGGAGAATATTATTCTCAAATACCGGGTCTATGTATGGGGCAATATCTTTCGGCGTTCCCCACCTTGCAGATCCATACTCCACTCCCTGCCGGTATTTCTTCGCATTTTTGCCTTTCAGATATACCATGAGTTTCACAGCCACAGCCCCGGCCACTCCGGCCAGCAGATCACCCCCATGAATACTCGGAATCGGATTTTCAAACGCCAGTTGGAAATTTAAGAACAGCGCCATCGACTTTTCTATCATGGAATCCCCTACACAATGGCGGTACAGCCACGCTAATTTATCCACTAGATAAAACACAATCACATAGGGGATATTCAGCATTGCCAGACGCTTCACATCTACGGGAAGCATTTTCTCCCGGATTATGCTTTTTAATTTTCCAGACAACGGCACGGATTTTTTCTCTGCTGCAGGTTTCTTTTTTGGTTTCCCACTCAATGCTCCGGCCTCCGTTCCTTCTGTTTCGTCTTTTCCCGCTCCCTGTGCTTTGCAACCCGCTCCTTCACCAGTTCCAGCTTCCTGCGGACGGATGGTTTCTTGCTTTTATTCAGCGACTTCCCGGTATATTCCTTAAATGCCGCCGTCATGACATCCACATCCTTTGCCTTGAAAAATACAAAATAACGGGGCGGGGAGATGGATGTGTCTTTTTTCAAGCTGAAATCAATGCTGTATTTCCGGGCACATTTCTCAAAGGATTTGATATTGCCGTCTGTCACTTCAATATTGGAAAGCTGGCATCCTTGATTCATCAGCTTCTCCATGCTCTGTTTCCCGTGGCTTTTAGCAGCTCCTTTCTCCGCTTTCTGCACTGCCTGTTTCTCCATTTTTTTCTGCTTCCCGTTCCGCTTCTCCTGTTCCATCTTTGCCAGCGCTTTCAGCATGGCGGCTTTCAGAATCCTTGCGGAGATCTTGCCGCCATTGACGCACAGCGATACGGTTTTCTCATTTACCTCGTCCTGCAAGTCGTTCCCCCTCCTTTCCTGCGGATTGTTTTTTCTCCCCCATCTCCTGTAAAATTTTTTTCAGACAGTAACCGATGCATGGGGAATGCCTGCCGTATGGACATCCTTGACAGCCGCCACCGCCATTTCCGCTAAATTCCTGCGGCAGAGGATTTTCGGAAACATCCACTGATGCCGGACTCTCCTTCGGGAGAAGGTAATAACATTCCTCCTGGCTGCAGCCTTTCCGCTTTCCTTTCCAGAAATAACAGTGTTTACAGTCACCCGGCCTGTCCGCCGCATATCTCCTGTTATCCCTCGCCCGGTTCCGGCTGTCTGTCCTTCCTGCCTGCATCCCATTCCCCTCTCTGCCTCATTTCCTCCATCCGCTGGTCCTCCTGCGCCCCTGCCCGGATGCACGAGTACAGCGTGACCGCCACAAATACGCCTGCGGCGGCAATGATTCCTTTCATTCTGCTTCACCCCTTTCCATATGGGGCACTGCCATACATCAATTTCTGAGTGGATACATTCCCATTTAAAACCTATAATGGACAGTTCCCCATATACAAGCATAAAAAAACGCTTACAGATTCTTTCTGCAAACGCCCATATGTCTTATTAAATTATTATTGTGTTGCAATGAGCGTTTTCTTGGATTGCTCCAAACGCTGTCAGTCCTCCTTCCTTTTTCTGCAGAATATAATCACAGAGCTTGCTATCCCGCAGACTGCAATCCCGGCCAAGGCAAGCCATAACCAGAACGGCCTGTCATCCCCTGTTTTCGGAGTCTCAGCAGACGGCGTTTTCGGTTTCGGTGTTTCCTTCGGCTGATCCGGTTCGCCCGGCTCCGCTTCATCCTTCATCGAAACCTTCTGGATCTCCCCGGTATCCTTAACTTCAAACTTCACATCTTCTGCCACAAGATAGCCGTCCGGCGCACTTTCCTCATGCAGTGTGTATTCCCCGATTGGCAGCATTTCCATATAATGCGGCTTATTCCCGGAAGTCCAGCTTTCTACTTCTTTCCCGTCTTTATCCAGAATGGAAAGTTTTGCCCCTGGCAGTTCCTTCCCGGCTATGTCTGTCTTGGAAATCTCCACCTTTGTCACATCATCCTTCATATCCACCTTCTGCACTTCTCCTGTATTCTCCACAACAAACTCAATGCTCTCCGCAGTCACATAGCCGTCTGCAGGCTGTGTCTCTGTCATGGTATATTTCTTACCAACTACTAATTCTTTGATGATATGCGGCTCCTTGCCGGAAACCCACTCATCCACAAGATTGCCGTCTTCATCCGTTACCTTAAGCTTCGCACCCTCTACCTCTTTTCCATCTGTAAGGGATGTTTTGGTAAACTCAAATACCGTAGGAACATTTTCAAAGGCAAATTCATAGGAAATGCTTTCTTGCTCCGCATCTTCATAGGTGAAGTCAAATTCCTTTGTTTCACCTTCGCTGGTAAATCCCGGAGCGGGGGCCGTTTCTTTCACATAATAAGGGAACCCAATCGGGAGGACAGCCGCAAATGACAGCTTCCCATCTTCGTCCGTGGCTTTTTCCTCAATCACCGTATCCGCCTCCATGATCACTTCGCCATCTTTATTGGTGATGTCCTCTTTCGCACAAAGGGCGAATACCGTCCCTTCCACTGCACGGTCAGAATCTTTCTCCGTCTTTATTACATTGACTTCTGCTTTCTGGCGGTTATTCTGCCAGTCCGTAGAGAACGTGACAACCGCTGTGTCCTGATCACGGTAAGTCAGGTCAATCTCCCGGATTTCCCCGTCAAGGACATAACCCTCTGCTGTTTCTTTCTCCTTCACATAATATTTCCCAAGAGGGAGATTGTCCAGTTTTGCAATCCCGCTATCGTCCGTGGTGATGGCAGCTATCAGCTCATCCTTTTTATAATAATCCTCACTCTCCCCATCTGCCGCTTTTATATCCTCCAGAGCATACACTTCAAAGACAACATCTTTCAGTGAGCCGGTGACATACTCAAACAGATGCGTGATCCAGCCGCCAATGCTGTCCAGCAACGATACATTTTCTAAAAACTCCCCTTCTTTGTTGATCAGGAGCGTACCTGTCGGCACACCGTCCTTCATCTCCACTTTTTGGATTTCAGCCATATCTTCCACGGTAAACGTGATTTCTTCTGCCTTTAAATACCCATAAGGCGCTAATTCCTCCCGGAGCGTATAAGTTTCTCCGACGGTCAGCCGCTTAATGATATGTTCCTCTCCTTTGACGGATTTCCATGTATCTACGATATCCCCGTCTTTATCAAGGACAGTCAATGCTGCCCCTTCCAGTTCCACGCCTGTTGCAAGGTCTGTCTTTTTAATGGAAACGGTTGTCGGTTCATTTTTAAATTCAGACACATATTCTGCAACTTCTACATCCTGCCCCTGGTATGCTGCAGATACTTCAATGGTTTCATCGGAAGATACATAGCCTGCAGGAGCCTGTTCCTCCCGGATGTAATATTCCCCGAAAGGCAGATCCAGGCCAAAGACTGCCCTGCCATCTTCCCCTGTCATGGCTTCACCAAGCAGCATATCCGCTTTAACAATCACTTCCCCATGTGCGAAAATATCAGCCTTCGCATACAGTCCAAAGACTGCCCCCGCTACCACAGATTCATTCTCTGCATCTTTCTTCACCACTGCAATCGCCACCTTCTGGCGGTCATTCTCAAATGTGGCTGTCTGTTCAATGATTGGCGTGTTCTGGTCTGTGTAAGCAAAAGTAATGGTCTGCGCCTCTCCATTCAGCACAAACCCTTCCGGGGCTTTTGTTTCTTCTACTCGGTATGTGCCAAGCGGAAGGTTTTCAATCGACGCTTTCCCGTCTTTATCTGTCACCAGCGTATCCACCAATACGCCAGAAGCATATTCAAGAATCCGGTTCCCGTTTTCATCCTTCTGGAAATCAGCGGTGTAAATATCCTCTGCCGCATAAACTTTGAACTCTGCACCCTCTAATGTTTCCACCTCATACCGGAAATCCTTATCATCGTACCGGTTCAGCACTTCACCCTTCTTCACGATATGCAGCTCACCCTTTACCGGATGGTTTTCATAGACAACATCAATGATAACATCCCCTGACACATCGTCCATCTGGTACAACGTATCTGAATCCACGGACACTTCATAATAATTCTCATTCAGCGTATAGCCAGACGGGGCATTGACTTCCTCTATCCGATAATGACCGATTTTCAGGTTCTGCGGCAAAATCAGATAACCTTCGCTGTCCGTGAAATAGGATTTATGTGTTACCACGGTCGGGTAAGTCGTCACCTGCTCCACATATTTCCCGTTGTCCAGGTCATACACCTTGAACTCTGTATTTTCTGCAAGCACAGCTTTCTTCGTTTCATCGTCCTGCTTCACGATTTTCAGCTTCGCTTCAAATTCATCGTCCAGAAGCACCCGCCATACCTGCGGCGTCGTCGGCTTATGCTCTGTGACATGCACAAGGAAGTCCTTGACCGGCGTATAATTATGCGGCGTGGTCGTTTCTTTCACAATGTACGTCCCAAACGGGAGCGGGATGCTGCAGGCATAGCCCCTTTCATCAGTGAAGATTTCCGTTGCCCCGTTCTCCCCGATTGCCACCGGTTCAGCGGAATCAAAATCATACCCGCCATTTTCTTTCTTATCCAGGGAAGATACCAGCCATGCGGTAAACCCTGCGCCGGATAATAAATCCGCATCGGTTTTCCCATTGTCTGCCGCCTTGATGATCTGGAACGGCTGCTTTTTCACCTGTTCCGGGGATGTGCAGTCACGCTCTACCGTATCAACTAAATCTCCCTCATAGTTACAAACTAAGTCATACTCCGTTTCATCTGCCAGATAACCCGCAGGCGGCGTGACCTCCTTCACAAAATACTCCCCAAGGTATAAATCTGTGATTTCCGCCTTGCCCTCTTTATCCGTGGTCAGCGTCCCCACCTGCTCCCCGGCTTTATAAAGGACGCCTGTCTTTTTATCCGGGTGTAGGATGTCATTCCTTGCATATAAGCCGTAAACGGCATGTTCCAGCGTTGCGTCCCCCTGTGGGATATTTTTATTGGTTTCCTTATCCTTCTTCTGCAGCCGGATTGTGGCGTTGACACGCTCATTAGCAAAAGTATGGGAGAATGTCACTTTCGCTTCCTGGTCATTGGTGTAACTAAACCGGAAAGAATACACATCTTCCGTATTCCTAAGATACCCCTCTGGAGCCTGGATTTCTTTTGCCTCATACCCAAACCCAACCGGAAGGTCTGCCAAAAATGCTGCATTGCCATCACCATCCGTTGTTGCTTTGTCTATCAGTGCGCCTTGGGATGCAACAACATTCCCGTCTGCATTGGTGATATTTTCTGAAGCATACAGCCCGAAAATTCCCCCTGCAAGTCCATTTCCCGTATCCTTATCGTTCTTTACCACACGCACATCCGCTTTCTGCCTGTCATTTAAAAATGTAGCATTGGCAAACGCCGCCTCCGCCATCTGCCCGGCATAGGCAATCGCCACATCCTTTGTTTCCCCTTTGTTATAGAAGTTCTTCGGGGCCTGCATTTCCTTTACCCGGTATGTGCCAAGATGCAGGTTTTTCAGCGTCACAGAGCCATTGTCCCCGGTCACAAGGTTTTCCGCCACCAGCTCCCCGGCTTTATAGACTACCGAGCCATACGGCGTGGTAATATCCTTTGCCGCATAGACATTAAATACAGCGCCCTTCTGTCTACGGCTTTCATAACGGAATGCTGTGCCGTTCTCATTGGAATCCGCACCTGTCAGAACCTCGCCTTCCTTGTAAATCGTCAGATTTCCAAGCTGCTCCACATCCGGGACAGTCGTGGAAGTTGTCTGGTTCGCTTCCAGAGCCACACGGTAAGCAGTCGCATTATACCGGTATCCTGCCGGAGCCGTAATCTCTTTCAGATACACCGTATTCTGTGTCATGACAATTTCTGCTTCCGACGCACCATTACTGTCCGTTGCAGGCATCCTGGTAATCAAGTCCGTACAGTCCTTATCCCGGTAAACGCCGAATACAGCGCCGGAAAGTTTTGCGTTGGCAATGGAATCCACCTTGATTACCTTCACCTTTGCACGTTCCAGCCAGTCCACGGAAAGGCTCACGGAATTGCCGCCTTCTTCCTCATAATAACTCCCAATATCCTGCGTGGCGCTCCCTGTCGGAACGACAAGCGCCTTCCATATCACCCGGATGCTGCCTTTCATTGCTCCGGTATTCCATTCCCCATTGACCGTCACCGGGGCAGTAAAATAAAAACTTGTCCCACCGGAAACACGGACATTTCCCCCTGTCTGCTTGCTCCCGTCTGTCTTATTATGGAATGTCACATCCTTTGGAAGCTTAATGGTAATGGAATTTCTGGAATCACCGTTCAGCTTCGTTGTCCCCGTCACCTGCTTCGAGCCATCATATGCTGCTTTCAAAGCGGTCTTGCTCAAACTGATCTGTGGATCGGGCGGCGCAGGCAGGCTTTCCAGATAATTGATCCAACCAAGCACCCCGCACTCCCGCAAATCATCCATCGTGCATCCGGCAAACCCATCCATGCCGCAGTAAAAATAACTGGCCGCGATATGGGTGAACACATACTTTAAATCCTCTCCAAAGGACGGCATATAGCTTGCAGTCACATCCCCTGTGCCGCCATAGCCATAATAAAGCGCTTTCTGCAGGTTCGGATTCCCGTCTATGATCTGGGCGGCGTAGCTCCCGGTATCCGGGGAACCCTTTGCAGACTCCAGGCAGTATGCGATCTTCCCATTTACCGTGAAATAACAGGTAGAGTAATTTCCCAGGTTGCCGGGATAATAAATCTTCCTTCCCTTTACCATTGTTGCGGAACCAGAAGCCCTTGCCGTCTGCCTTGCTTCTGCAAACAGAAGGATGCCTTCTTCCTCTGCAATCATTTCCGCATCCTGTCTTGTATCTTCTGCCTGTTCCATGCCCTCTATGACCGCTTCCATCTCGGATTCCGTCATGGATTCCTTTGGGATTTCTTCCCCATCTGCCGTCTGCCCCGGCAAATCTCCTTCCCCATCTGCTTCCGTTCCTTCTGAATCATCGGAATGGCTGTTTTCGCTCCCTTCTCCATCTGCCGTCCGCTTTTCAGAAGATGATACAGACATTTTTTCCTTTACAATAATGTTCCTGCTGATATGGTAAGATGGATTCTTACTGGCCGGCTCTACAAAATAAACCGCTTTGTAAGTCCCTGCCTTCCCGATGTCAATCTTTTTCCCATCTTTATCCTTCGCTTCATGGAATATGATTTTTACTTTATCCGGCGAAAACTCTATGCCGGAAAAATCATGTTCCACGTCAAAGCCACTGTCAATCTCCACGATATGATCTTTTGCAGCCACAATTTCATCCGCATCCAGTTTTTCTTTCACCTTCTCAAAAGCCGGGTACTCCGCTTCATAAGCCACAGTCTCCGGCACTGCCGCATAAACTCCCACCGGCTGTAAGAAGGCTGACAAGACCGTGAGCGCCGACAGCAGGCCGGATACAATCCTCTTTACATTTCCTTTCAATATATTTTGTCCCTCGCTTTCTTCATTGTGCAGTCCCATAACTGCCATCATCCTGTCTTTTCCGCTTATTTCCTATCTTCCCATATATCTGTCTCCCTTCGTTTTATTTGCACTGCCAGCCGATAACAGCACATCAATACAGGAAAACCCTCTGTCCTGGCATATTCAAACACACCGGAACAAAAAGGCTTCCCTGCATGGCATCTGCTGTTATCCAATCCGGTTTCCCGGACTGGCTTTATGTTATATTGAGCGTTTTCCTGTGTTCCTCCCAGACCCGTTCCCTGTCCCGGCTTCTCTTTCCTGGGGCGTTTTCTCCGGCAGGGTACGCTAAGATGCACACTCAATGCCGGGTATCAATCTGGGCAGGCTATGAAATTTTCAAGGTACGAGTGAAAGGGAAATCTTTGAATTGTGATAGCTGGAAATTTTTCAGAAATGTTACCCTTTCACTAATAGCAGGCTGGAGAGGGAAAAATACAAGCAGATTTGAAAACTTTTTTATTTTTTTGTATATGAACTAATATTGAGTGAAAGAAATGTTTGTATATGATAGAATAAAAGCATTGGGCAAATCGGGATTTTTACGAAATAGTGAATCTTGATTACCGGATCAGATAACATTTGTGATGATATTTGTGAGAGAAAAAATTGGAGCTGTTTTCTATGTATAAATTTTCTACTAATAAAGAAATAAACTGCACAAAGATAAGAATACCGCAAAAAAACGGAAAATCTATATCTGCGCTTTTACTATCGCCTAAATCCCCAAAAAAGAATGCCCCAGGAATTCTATGGATTCATGGAGGCGGTTATCTAACTGGAATGAAAGAAATGGTTCATATGTCCAGAGCAGCCTGCATACACTTTTGTTGACGATGGAGAGCCTTTCTATTCTGAAACCTGTACATTCGTTGAGAACTTAAAAAAAGTAGGCGTAGAAGCTGATATAGATACCTATAGGACAAATATACATGCTTTTGATATGGTAAAGCCTAAGATGCCGCTTAGCCAATAGGCGTCAATAAAGTTTAATGCTCATTTCGAGTATGCTTTGAACCATTATTTTGCATCAAATGAATGAATTAGGAAATCCTATACAGGGCCACTTAAATAATAAAAGGCTATGGTACACATTCATCCCATAGCCTTTCATTCCCCATATTTTCTTCTATTATCTGTAATCCCCAATATATAATCGACACTGACATCATACCGTTCCGCCAGTTTCATCAATGCCCATAGCGGTATCTCACGTGAACCATTTTCGTATCTTCTGTACACTCCTTCATGGCACCCTAAAAATTCAGCCACATCTATCTGTCTTAAATCATGGTCTGTCCTTAAATCCCTGATCCTCTTGTAATGCATACTACACCTCACCGTTCGGTTTGATCTATTCTTTTCAATCTTATCATCAGATAGGATATTCTACTCAAAACCGTACTATTCGGTTAGGTAAATAGAAGATGGCCAATATTTGAAAATGCTCAGAAGATTAGATATAAAACATCCTGCAGGAGAGCATGATACAAAAAGAGTTATGGCATGAGAAATTAATGTGCCATAACCCTATTCACCATATTTTCTTCTATTATCTGTAATCCCAAGCATATAATCAACACTGACATCATACCGTTCTGCCAGCTTCAACAATGCCCATAGCGGTATCTCCCGCACCCCATTTTCATACCTTCTGTATACACCTTCATGGCAGCCCAAAAATTCAGCCACATCTATCTGCCGTAAATCATGGTCTGTCCTCAAATCCCTGATCCGCCTGTAATACATATCGTACCTCACCGTTTGGTTAGTTTTACTCTTTCAAATTTTATCACCAGATGTTATACTTTATTCAAAACCAAACCATTTGGTTAGGTAATTGGAGGTGACGGGAAATGAAAAAAACAGGACTCTTAATTTTATTATCATGCGGAATGATATGTGGGTGTTCCAAAGAATATATTGAAATGGACATTCTCTCTTCCAATAACACAACATCCGGTAACTGGTATGAGCTGGATATTGATGTCATTGCCGATAAAGATGACGTATCGGATAAAGAAGCATGTTCCAGGGAAATCATACAGCATATCCTTGACAATGATTTCCACAGTACACGCTTTTCGTTTGATATAAACGGATATCCTAACAATGTATCCGTAGATGTATTCACTTCTGAAAAAAATGCACAAAAAGGTAAGGAAGCTTATTCTTTTGAATACGTTACAGAATTTAATACAGAAAACCCTGATGTACAAAATAATATCAAAGACAATCCAGGAGAATTTGAAGTGCAATACAAATAAAATATCCCTGATGGAAGGACTCCACTTTGCGACACGATGTCGCAAAGTGGAAAACCATGTGCTTTCAGAAATATCCACCTTGAATTCCCTGCTCTTTCATTTTCCGGCATAACTCTTCTAATATCCGTTTCCGGCGGTTCTGTATCGTTTTCCGGCTGCAGCCAAAGAGCTTTGCCGTATCTGTTACCGTAGCTTCCGCAAAATACAGCAGCTCAATCAGCCTGGCGTCCTCTGCAGGCAGTTTTTCCAGAACTTCCCTCACTTTATCCCGGCAGATATTTCGCAAAACCGTCTCCTCCACCCCCTCTGCCACATCCTGAAAATGCCCTGAACCATTCCCCCGGACCTCTAAGCTGTCCAGACTGCATATGCCATGTTTCCGGTTCCGCTCCTTCTGATACCGCTCCCTGCGCCGTGACCGATACCATTCTAAATAAACCTCCCTGGTCACATCCACTAATGTACCGTCCGCCATCCGCAGCACATAATGATCCCGTTCCTTCGGCTGTTTCCCTCTCATGCCCGGCCCTCCCAGCAACATATCCTGTAATCAGGGCAATTCTGGGAAGCCTGATAATTTTTACGGATGCTGCGGACTGCCTGGGAAATCATTGCGGATACCGCCTGCTGGCTGATGCCTAATTCCTTTGAGATCTGCTCCTGTGTTTCTCCCTGCAGGTAATATTTTTGAATGACATATTTCTGCCTTGCCGATAAAATCCCCAATATTTCTGCCACCGTCTCTTGCCTTGTCAAATGCTCTAACATGGATTCTGTCAGGTTTTCCATTGCCAGCCAATCTTCGGATACAGCGCTGTAAGAAACATTCCAGCTCCGTTCCTTTTCTTCATGGTTCCGGTTCAGCCGGTCTTCGCCTTCCAGTACAAGCCGCAGATACCATTCCCTGTTTTCAAAAAATTGTTCCGGCAGGATAACCGCCTTTCCATCTGCCAGATACAGATAATCCCTGCATGAGTGAAGTAAAAACACTGTGAAATATTTTTCCACCTGATAAAGCACATAGCCGCTCTGATAAGCGGATATTTCCGAATCCAAGCCAATCCTTTCCTGTGCGATTACCGATCTGGATGTCCTTAGCTGCTTTGCCGTTGGAAGTTTTACTCCAAAACCCGGCACATCCACAATTCGTTTCAATTCCTGCAATGTCAGCATATATAGCCGCCTTTCTGCCCGAAGGCTGCGGGCGGCCTGGAAAACTGGCATCACAGGGATTGTCCGATACAGCAGGAAGGCAGTAAAATAACGCTCCCGGCTCACCCGTTTTTTTTAACGGGAGCCAAGAACCCCTTTTACCGCCTTTACCAGTCCATAACTTTATCCTTATATTTTTCTGATAATCCTGGTCTTTTTATCTGCCTTTCTACTATCCCCCTTCCATCACCGTTTTCTCCTGTGGCTGTTTTCCTCTGATGTATCCAGTTTAACAGCCGGTCCTTCCGTTTACCCCAACATATATGTGGAGATTCCCGGAAAGGGCAACATATTTGTGGAACTTCAAGAACTGTGGTAAATCACATCACCTGCATTGCCGCAGTCCATCGACCAATGCCTCCATCGTCTGTAAAACCACCATCTGCTCACTCTGCTTCAGATGCCGGATGCGGCAGAACATCTTCCGGCACTGCCCATCCTCCTTTGTCTGGCCGCTTACGCCAAGAAGCTCGTTCGCATCCACGCCGAGTATCTGCACCATTTTTATAAATATCTCTATGGACATCGCAGACTGCCCGCCCTCAATGCGGCTGACGGTGTTGGCGCTGATCCCTGCCTGTTCCGCAACCTTCTCCTGTGACATGCTGATCTCATTCCTCCGGTCACGGATACGGTTGCCCAATTCAATCAAGTCCTGCGACCCTGCACGATTGCCCAATACGCACCTCCTTCCTGGTCTGAATTTTCTCCCGGAACTTTCCGTCATAGTGTCGCAAAGTGCGCAGCCCGCTTTACATCCGCCATTCCGTCAAGCCCTGTCCCCTGACTTTGCGACACCGTGCCGTAAAGTTGGACAACAAAAAAACAGCCGTGTATCAAGCTGTTTTTACGGATTGTTATTCAATTTATGCCTGTATTGCCTGTCCTTTCTGTTTCTTTCTATTTCTTTCAAACGCCAATCACGCCCTGTATGGCTTCCCAGCCATTTTTTTCACTGTCCATCTGATCACTGCCACGACTGCTTTCACCAGATATACTGCGGCTGCCAGCAGTCTCCAGACAAGAACGATCCCTCCAATCACGCCGCCCACAAGAACATTGATAAACAGGATGCCCACCGTGCCGCCAATGTCATAGCCTTTCGGGATAATCCAGAAAAACATCCTATGTATGCCAAATGGAATACCCATGAACCACCACAGGTTCAAATAATTGCACTCCCCATTCTCCATGCACAGCGGACGGAACAATGCCGCCAAAAACAATGCCGATACAACCGGGATTACCACTTTCTTTACAAATTCACTTATTTTCATACCTTCCTCCAATCTGTACCTGCATCCAGTATATCACGCCTGGCACACCGAAACAATTTTATCGCCAATATTCCCCGCACTTTTTCATCCGCTCCCATACAGGTCATGGTTCACTTCCGCCGTGTAATAATTGCTTATGGTCATCGGGGCATTATACAGCGTTGTCAGAAGATATGCCTTGATATTGCCCACCTTCGTCGTATTTGCGCCCAGGCAGGTAAGGATATACTCCATATGCTCATGGTTCAGCTTCATAAACCGGTTCTTGACAAGCGCCGCCGGCTTTTCCACTCCTGCAACCCGCACTGTGCCATTGTCCGGCAGCATCATCACTTCCACCATCAGCTCCACCAGTTCATCCACGTCCTCCCTCCGGTGATAGCGCCCGTCCTGGAAACACTCGTAAGATATGTGTTCCCGAATGATGTCTCGGTAAGCATTCATCTCTCCCATCACATCCGGCTCTGTTCCTGGGATAGATGGATTAGACAGGATAGGATTGGGATGGATAGCAGACACACCGGATTCAGGATCATTAAGATCAGGCTTACTACACTCCGTTTCACTAAATTCAGGCTTACTTAAATCAGTCTTGTTAATATCAGTCTTATTAGATTGTGATTTTGGAAATTCTTGAATTGTGATTCCCACCATTCCAGAAGTATGATTTTCACCATTCTTGAATTGTGATTCTGGAGATTCTTGAATTGTGGTTTTCATCATTCCTGAATTGTGATTTTCACCATTCTTGAATTGTGATTCAGGAAATTCTTGAATTGTGGTTTTCACAACTCTTGAATTGTGATTTTCACTATTCTGTGCATTTATAGGCGTTCCCCCCTGTTTTTCCTCTCTTTCCTTGCCCTCTGTCTGCCGGATAATGAAATTTTTCACGTATATGACATTCGGCTTTCCAAGCCCCAGGCGTTTCTTTTCAATCAGTCCAATTCCTTTATCTGCATCCAGTTCTTTCAGAAGCCTTACCGCTTTTTGTGTACCACAGTTCATAAGCTCTGCAATTTCTTCCACTGTAAAAATGATATACACCCTGTCCTCTTCATCAAACCACCGGTTCTTTATGCTAAGGCTCATACGGTCTAATAAAAGACCGTATAAAACCTTCGCTTCACAAGAGAGAGACTTGAAGCATTCTGCAGTGAACAGAACCTTCGGAATCCGGTAAAACGTGTACTGCTCCGCTTCCATGCCCCGATAATAATCAAACTGTAATTCCTGCATCCGTTGTCCCTCCCTCCTTCTGCTTCCATTCCTCCAGAAGTGTATAGATTACATCCTCAATCTGCTCTTTGGAATATTCCGTCGGGAAATAATTGCGGATTCTCTTTGCGGAAATCGTCACATTCACATTTTCCTTCTCTTTCCGGATTAAAACCGCATATACATTCCCTTCCGTCAATTCCCCTGTTTCACTGCTTTCCTTTAGCTGTTCTGCCTGCGCCTTCGATGGGAATATGCCGCTGTTGCCGATGGCGTCCACAACCCATGCCTGTTCTTCTGCTTTCAGATAAGACAGTTTCTCCCCGACCACCATAGGGATTTTATTTTCATCCACATAATCCATCAGTTCTTCCACCAGTTCCGACAGCCGGATATAACGCTGCACTGTCCTCCCGCTGTCCCCGGCAGCTTCCCCGATGGCATCTGCAGTATATTTCTCCCCTTTGCTGCCCTGGTGCTTCATTGCTTCGTATTTCATCCGATATGCCTTCGCCTTCTCACTTGGCAGGATGTCCTCCCTCTGGATATTCGTATCGACCATCAGGACTACCGCTGTATCATCATCCATTTCCCGGATAATGACAGGCATTTCCGTAAGCCCTGCAAGTTCACAGGCCCGCCACCGTCTATGCCCTGCAATAACCTCATAGCCGCCTTCCGGATGCGAGCGCACAATCCCCGGCATCAACACGCCATACTGCTTTATGCTTTCCACCGTTTCCTGCATTTTTTCATCATCCAATACCCGGAACGGATGGCCTTTAAACGTATGCAGCTCACTTAGGGGAACGGAAGTGACCGTTTCGCCCGTTTCATCTATGCCAAACAAATCATCAAAGCTGTTCAGCTTTACCTTCTCTGCGCTCTTACTTTTCATCCACAAGCACCTCCTGTGTCAGTGAATGGTAGCCGCCTGCCACAATCCCCTTTGGATCATGAAGATAGATGCTTTTCCCTTCTGCCGTGGTTTCTGCAGCCTTTACAGATAACGGGATGCAGTTCTCAAAAATATGTACCCGGTTCCCATATACCTCCCGGATCTGCGCTGAAATGTCCCTTGCGAAGTTTGTTCTGCGGTCTACCTTTGTCAGCAGAATCCCCATAATGTTAAGCGCCGGGTTCAGCTTTCTGTGAACCCTTCCAATCGTCTTTATAAGCTGTTGAAGCCCTTTAACCGGAAGATACGCCGCCTCTACGGGAATCAGTACGCTGTCTGCCGCTACAAGGGCGTTTATCGTAATCATGCCAAGCGAGGGCATACAATCAATAATCGCAAAGTCATACTCCCCTTTTACGGTGTTCAGATACTGGCGCAGTATCGTTTCCCTGCTCATAACATTTACCAAGGCCGTTTCCAAGCCTGCCAATTCGATATTTGCCGGGATAAAATCAATCCCCTCCTTATGGCGGATAATCCCCTCGCCAAGCTCTACGTCCTCATCGTTGATTACCTTTTCCATGATGTTCACTAACGTCACATCCAGCTCGTCCGGCTCAGCAATCCCCAGGCTCACCGCCATGCTGCCCTGCGCATCTGCCTCTACCAACAATACTTTCTTGCCTGCCCTTGCAAGCCCGATCCCTAAATTCACACACGTTGTAGTCTTGCCGACTCCGCCTTTCTGGTTTGCTACTGCGATCACTCTGCACATATATACTTTCCTCCTGATTCTCTAATCTATTTTTCTGTTCTTTCCACTTCCGCATATACACGGAAATACTTATTTGTCCCTTTGTTTGCAAATGGTTCCGACACTTCTTTCACATCCACGCCTTCATGCCGCTCCAAAAGCCGCCGGAACCAGTGAAGGTCTTTCTTTGTCCCCTGCATCCTGATTTTAAGCATATAAATCCTCCATATCCACGTAAAAACAGTATTCCGGATAGCGGAGCTTGACTGCCTCCCAAAAGTATCTGGCATAGCCGCAGCAGAATAAATCTTCCACTGTATAACAACGGAACTCTTTTAATTGTTCCTCCACATCCTCCGTATCATAGACACTTGGCGTTCCATTACAATAGAGGTTAAATGCCATCCGTACAATTCTTGCGCTGCCGCTAGTCTGCCAGCCTTCATGCAGGCATTCCGTTTTCACGCATCCTGTTTTAAAATCATAAATTCTGTTCACATTTACCCTAGTATCCTGACCAATCCCCAGGCAGTACACCAATGCTTTATGGTATACATCCTGGTATCTGCATTTCTGCAGGTACTCCTTATAAAAATCCTTATGTTCTTTGCTCTTGAAAGTAATTGTGCGAGTATCTTTGTTTCCTGCACCTTTCGCTGTATTCGCTGCCATAGCTTGTCCTCCATTTTGAAATACTTGGGAGCTACACTCCCAAACCCTTGTGGAATCCGTGCTGCCAGTTACCCAAAATACGGCTAACTGGCAACCCGGATTTGCTTTCCTGTACCAGTACATCCATGTTATAATTTCTTTGGGCAGAAAATAGTTTCCTATCCCATTTCGTAACGTTACTTTATCCAGATGTAGAAAATCTGTAGACATGAAAAAATAGGACTAAATAAAGCCTCTATAGTTCAAGGTCTTTATTTAGTCCTATTATAAATCAATCATAAGCGATCACATTCACCGGGATCAGCTGCAGCGACGAGATATTCAGTATCAGGAACGTGCACATCTCATTGCTTGCGACTCCCCGCTTCCTTTCAGGTCCGGGAAGCCTTCCGGATCTTCTGTCCTCCTCCAACTTAGAAAGTTCCGTCATTGCCCGCAATCCCGCCGGGGTTGCAGCCCATCCAAGCCCCAGGACATTGGCGATGATGTTCGTGGTGATGTGTTCCTGCGCCGGATGATCTGCGGGAAGATCCGGGAACAGGAAACGGATGAGCGGCTGTATCCGCCGGGAGGCGGCGGTTATGATCCCTGTTTTTGTTGCGATCTCCATCAGCCCGACCCAGAAAGACATGACCCCCATCATGGTGATACATAAAGTGATCGCTTCCTTCGAGGAATCAAGGGCGGCATTGGTGATATCGGGCATGCGCCCGGTGAAAGCGGCGAATATGATCCCGGCTATTATCATACCCGCCCATAGATAGTTCAGCATCTGTTATACCTTCTCATGCTCTTTCGCTATATCATATGCACGCCGATACGGGAATAGAATATTGGACTGAGTTTGGGAGCATGTTTGAAAATCGGTTGCTTTTCGCAAGGTTTCATATTATATTAGGATTATATTAGATAGTATAGATAAAAGCACAGTGTATTAGGAGGGAATCTGTGGAAAGACTGAGAATTCAATTGCCTGAGAGAGTGGACAGGATCATTACGACATTACAGGAACATGGATATGAAGCCTACGCGGTGGGGGGATGTGTCAGGGATTCGGTTCTGGGAAGAGAACCGGAGGACTGGGATATCACAACGTCGGCGATGCCGGAGGAGACGAAGGCATTGTTCCGGAAGACCTTTGATACCGGGATTGAACACGGTACGGTCACGGTGCTTATGGGGGATGAAGGCTTTGAAGTAACGACATACAGGATCGACGGCAAATACGAAGATGCGCGCCATCCAAAGGAGGTAAGCTTCACCAGGAGCCTGAAAGAAGACTTGCGGAGAAGGGATTTTACCATCAATGCCATGGCATATAATGAGAAAGACGGGCTTGTGGACATCTTCGGCGGCGTCGCGGATCTGGAGGCAGAGGTGCTCCGATGTGTGGGGGACGCCGAAGAGCGGTTTGGGGAAGACGCGCTTCGCATCCTGCGCGGTATCCGGTTCGCCGCACAGCTTGGGTTCAAGCTTGAAGAGGACACGAGGCGGGGGATGCGTAAGCTGGCGCCGGAGCTTGTGAAGATAAGTGCGGAGCGGATACAGGCGGAGCTTGTAAAGCTGTTGGTCTCTGATATGCCGGAAATGCTTAAGGAAGCGTATGAACTGGGGATCACTGGGATAGTCCTGCCGGAATTTGACCGTATCATGGAGACGGAGCAGGAGACGCCGCATCATATCTACTCTGTGGGGGAGCATACGCTGCATGCCATGAAGAATATCCGTGCGGACAAGGCGCTGAGACTGACTATGCTGCTGCATGATATGGGAAAGCCTGCGCTTAAGACGGTGGATGCGGACGGAGTGGCACATTTTAAAAAGCATGCGGACGAGAGCTGCGCGATCGCGGGGAAGGTATTAAGAAGACTGAAATTCGACAATGACACCCTGTACAAAGTATCGAAGCTGGTCTGTTACCACGATTACCGTATGCCTGCCGCAGCCAGAAACGTTCGCCGCGCCATGCATAAGATCGGGGAAGACCTGTTCCCTCTGTATATGGAAGTACGCCGCGCGGACGTACTGGCGCAAAGTGATTATCTGCGGGAAGAGAAGATACGGAACCTGGATGAGATCGAAGAATTGTACCATGGGATCTGTCTTGCGAAGCAGTGCGTGTCGCTGAAAGATCTGGCAGTGACCGGGCGGGATCTCATCGGCGCCGGCATGTCGCCGGGAAAGGAGATCGGGGAAAAGCTTAAGGAACTGCTTGAGCTGGTGATAGAGGATCCGGAACTGAATACAAAAGACGAGCTGCTTCGAAGGCTCTGATCTTGCCTGGCGGTATATTTCATATTCTCTGTGCCATGTGATGCATATATTCTATCTTCGTGTCATACGATAGAGAGAATATGTAATATAAAGTGCAGGGGATGGATATGCAGGAATATGAACGAAATGTATTAGAACAGTATGATATAGAAGTAAGCGGCACCCGCAAGACAAGGGGTGCTGTTTTATGCGACACAGATCAGGGGCTGATGCTGCTCAGGGAAGTGAAGGTGTCAAAGAGGCGTATTCCTGCGTTATATGAGCTGCATGAATATCTAAGGAGCCAGGGATATGCCGGGACGGACAGGATCATGCTGACAAGAGAAGGAGAATATCTTGCCTTGGCAGAGGATGGGAGCCAGTATCTGCTGAAATTCTGGTTCCAGGGCAGGGAGTGCGACGTCAGGAAACCGGCTGAACTTCTTGCCGCTTCGGGGAATCTTGCGAAGCTGCATATGCTGCTTCGGTATCATCCGGAGAATCCGGTAACGCCCGGAACGCATATGGGAGAAGAATATCTGCGCCATAACCGGGAGTTGAAGAAGGTTCGGCGGTTTATGCGGGGGATCTCTCCCAAAGGAGAGTTCGAGGCGGCATTCCTGAAATACTATGAACAGATGTATCAGTGGGCGGAGGCGGCGATACGGCAGCTGGAGGGATCGGACTATGACCGGCTCTACCAGGATAGCGTCGGGAACGGGCATATGACGCACGGAGAATATAATTATCACAATATCCTGATGCTTCAGAACGGCCATATTGCGGTGACGAATTTTGAAAAATTCAAAAGAGATATACAGGTGGAGGATTTCTATTATTTCCTCCGGAAAGTGATGGAGAAGCAGGGGTGGAAGGTACGGCTCGGCGATAATATGCTGAACGCGTATTCGGCGGTTCGGCCGCTTACGCAAGGGGAGCTGGAGTATCTCAGGATCCGTCTCTGTTATCCTGAGAAATTCTGGAAGATCGCGAACTCTTATTATCATTCAAATAAAGCGTGGATATCAGTAAAAAGTATAGAAAAACTGGATGTTGCGATACGTCAGACAGAAGAAAAAAGACGGTTTCTGGAGGAAATATTTTCTTTTCATCTGTAAATACGGGAAAACTGAGAATTTGCCTTGACATTTATCTTGAAAGCGGTTATAACTTTAATTACAGGCGTTTCGTGCGTTTGGCATGGGAGCCGTATTCAAGATAATAGAATAAAAATAAGGGATTCTATGTGAAACAAGAGGAGGAAATTATCCATGAACAAAACAGAATTAGTAGCAGCGATTGCTGACCAGGCGGAATTATCCAAGAAAGATTCAGAAAAAGCGTTGAAGGCTTTTATTGATGTAGTAACAGAAGAATTAAAGAAAGAGCACAAAGTGCAGCTGGTAGGCTTCGGCACGTTCGAAGTAAGCAAGAGAGCTGCAAGAGAAGGCAGGAATCCACAGACAGGTAAGACTATGAGTATCGAGGCATGTAAGGCTCCGAAGTTCAAAGCTGGTAAAGCATTAAAAGACGCTGTTAACGAATAATTCGAGTAATTATATAAAAGTGGGGATCAGGGCGCTTCGGGAGTCTGGTATGGCTTGAAGCGTCCTTTGTTGTATTTAGGAGGGAAAGTAGATGCGGTTAGATAAGTTCCTTAAGGTATCGCGCCTGATCAAGCGCAGGACGGTGGCGAATGAAGCCTGCGACGCTGGGCGCGTCTCGGTCAACGGCCAGGTAGCGAAAGCTTCTGTAAAAGTGAAGGCGGGGGACATCATAGAGATCCAGTTCGGTACAAAGACGGTAAAAGTAGAGGTTCTTGATATCCAGGAGACGACGAAGAAGGAAGAAGCAAAAGACTTGTTCAAATATTTGTAATAAATAAGAGCATCCTTTCATATGATTATTAAGAAAGGTTGTGAAGCGCATGGAAGAAAGAACCGTACAGAAAAATCATAAATTGGTGATCAATAACCGTAAGACGAGTTTTGTGACAGGGGTGATCGACGTATTATCTTTTGACTTGAACGAGATCTTGCTGGAGACAGAACAGGGAATGATGATGGTAAAGGGTACGGATCTGCATGTGAACCGCCTGAGCCTTGAAAAAGGCGAGGTGGATCTTGCGGGGAATATAGACAGCGTCGCTTATTCGGATGTCCAGGGACATGCAAAGCAGCAAGACAATCTGTTGTCTAAGCTGTTCAGGTAATATTATGCCGGGAATCAGAGAAGAGATGATCGTATTCCTGGTCGCGGTGGTATCCGGAGCGGCAGTGCGTCTGGCATATCAGTGCATCCGTTGTTTTCGAAGGATTATCGCGCACCGGCTTGCGGCAATAGGTGTAGAAGATATGATTTTCTGGATCGGTTCGGCAATCTATATGTTTGTGCAGATTTACCATACAAGTGATGGTAGCATTCGATGGTATTTTATACTAGGTGTTGCGCTTGGGGCTGTTTTGATGTCTGTGTTTTTAAGGAGCGCGGAGAAACTGTACAAAAAAATCTACGGCGCAAAGAAGAAAGATTGTTCGCCGGGGGTTGATTAAAGATGAGAAAGAAGTTAATATAAGGAAGATAAGAGGGAGAGTATCTGCCGGGAGTTTACCGGGATAAGGGTGATTGAACATATGAAATATGCAGGAAAGAGACGTCCGAAGAGACGCCTGAGAAGGCGTATGCAGCGTCACAGGAAGAGTGTGCTCGCAGTAAGCGCAGTCGTGTTGCTGCTGTTTGTGGTAGTATCTGCGAACAGTATCTCGCTGCGCGCCAAGGAAAAAGCCTACCGGGCGCAGGAGCTGGAACTTAAAGAGCAGCTGAAAGAGGAGAAAGCTCGGACAGAAGAGATCAAAGAACTTGGAGAATACGTGGGAACGGACGAGTATGTAGAAGATGTGGCGAGGGAGAAGCTGGGCCTGATCCACGAGAATGAGATTATATTGAAGGCGGAATAGCAGACAGATGATAAGCTTTAGGAGATGATTCCTAAGGCTTTTTATTTTTTGAAAACCATTGAAAGGGGAGCGGAAAATGGCAGAAGTGAGGGAAAAGGATACGTTTATCAATCCGTATGTCGTACAGATGGACAAGTTTGCGGATTCACTGGTTCATTTATCGAAGACATTTCTTACGTTAGAGGAGTATAAAGGGACATTCTCAAAGGATGAAGTGGAGGAGATGTTCCGGAAAGTTACGAATAAGGTGTGTGAAAATTGTGAGAAGAGAGAATGGTGTCTTGGAGAGAACCGGGTGTATACGTATCAGACGCTCTGTGAGATCCTGTGTACGGTGGAGGAATATGGCGCGGAGCTCAATGTGGAATTGAAGAGGAGCCTCCAGAAGAGGTGCATCAAGGCGCCGCGTTTCTTGCGGGAGACTCTGGAAACATACGAGAACGCGAAGAAGATCATGATGTGGAGTAATAAGATCGTGCAGAACCGGGAGGGGTACGCCAGACAGCTGAACCGGTTTGCCAAGATCCTCCAGCACACGACGCGGGAGCTGGATGCGGGGATCTTCGAGGATGAGCATCTGGAGAAGCGGCTGAAGACCCAGCTTAAGAAGGGCGGGGCAAGGATGCTGTCCTCCGTGTTCTATATGACTTCCCAGGGAAAATATGAGATCCATCTGACGCTCAAGGCGCTGAAGGGGCATGTGATCGCCACGAAAGAGTTGGCGTCGCTGATCGGGAACTGTACGGGACGGGCGATGGCGCCGCAGATGGGCGAGCGTCCGATCATCGGAGAGGATTATTGCACGGTTGCGTGCGTGGAGAGCGCAAGATTCCACACGCTGCAGGGGGTGGCGAAGATTGGGAAAGGGTGTGAGAAGATCTCCGGCGATACCTTCCTTATGACGGATCTTCCGGGAGGGAAGAAGGGGGTTGCGCTGTCTGACGGAATGGGAACGGGAGAGGAAGCTTTAAAAGAGAGCAAGATGGTGATCGAGATGCTGGAAGAACTTTTAGAAGCGGGCTTTCCGATCATAACGGCGATCCAGATGATGAATACGGCGTTGGTGATCGGACGGGAGGAAGTGCGTTTTTCCACTATTGACGTCAGTTTGTTCGATCTGTACGGCGGAACCTGTGAATTCGTGAAAGCAGGAGCATCGACTACGTTTATCAAAAGAAAGGATTCGGTTGAGATGATCACGTCCACGACGCTGCCGGTGGGAGTGATCCAGGAGCTGGAGCTTGAGACGGTGATCCGGAAGATGGAATCCGGGGATTATGTGATCATGGTGACAGACGGAGTCATGGACGCGCTGCCGGTGGGAGAGCAGGAGACGCTGCTGTGTGATTTTATAAAGGAGACGGATATCGTGAATCCGAAGGAAATGGCGCACCGGATCCTTGAGAAGGTATTGGAATGGACGGAGGAAGTACCGGTGGACGACATGACCGTGTTGGTCGTGGGCGTGTGGGGATTATGACGCGGGCTTGCTTTTTGGCAGGGATTTCTATATTATAGAAGTGACAGCAACAGAAGAGAAGGGCAGGGCTATGTATCAAAAAGTCAGGGAATATATCCGGCGTTATAAGATGCTGGAACAAGGAGATAAGATCATTGCAGGTGTATCGGGAGGCGCGGATTCCATATGCCTTCTTTTCATGCTTATCGGGCTTGCAAAGGAGATAGGATGTTCGGTTACGGCGGTACATGTACATCATGGGCTGAGAGGAGCGGCGGCAGACGCGGACGCGGCATATGTGGAGCGCGTATGCCGGGAGCAGGGGATCAGGTGCAGGATCTTCCGGGAAGATGTGGGGGCATTTGCCGAAAGGAACAGGCTGACGGTGGAAGAGGCGGGAAGAGATGTCCGCCGCGCCTGTTTCCTGCGGGTTATGGAAGAAGAGCAGGGAACGAAGGTTGCCCTTGCCCATCATCAGAACGATAATGCGGAGACTCTGATCTGGAATCTGTGCAGAGGATGCGGCATAAAGGGGCTTGGAGGGATCGCACCGGTTGCGGGGGCGTTTATCCGGCCATTGCTATGTCTGAGAAGAGACGAGATCGAGTCATATCTTAAGGAGCGGGGAATCGCGTACTGCGTGGACGAGACGAATCTGGAGGACGCTTATACAAGGAACCGGATACGAAGGCATGTGATACCGTACCTGGAAGAGCATGTGAACAGGCAGAGTGTAGAGCACATGTCCGAGACGATGGAACAGATCCGTAAGATCGGAAGCTATCTGGAGCAGGAAGTCCTGCGGTATCAGAAAGAGTGTGTGAGTTTCAGGGAAGACGGCGCCGCAGTGCTTGAGAAAGAAGCTTTCCGGAAGGTACCCGAGGCGGTCCGTGCATTTCTGCTTCATGAACTGCTCTGCCGCGCCGCGCGCCGGAGGAAGGATATAGAAGCGGTGCATGTAAAGATGTTGGAGGCTCTGCTTGAGAAACAGGTGGGGAGGCAGATCCGGCTTCCGTACGGAGTGCGTGCCGTCCGGTGCTATGAAGGGATAGAATTGATCACAGTATCCGGGGAAGAATATGAAAGAGGACGGCGCGGGCATAAGGAAGGCCGCCGGGTGTCTCAGGAAAGTGGGGAGACGGATAAGGCAAGTGTGATCTGTATATCCGGAAGCTGCGGATCGGCAGAATTGCCATGGATGGACGGAAGTGTACGGAAGCTGAAATGGCGTGTGTTGGAAAGGGAATCTGATGAAAAAGAGGAAATGATAATATTTCCCAAAAACCCCTACACGAAATGGTTTGATTATGATATAATTAAAAATACTGTAAAAATGCGGTATAGAGAACCGGGAGATTATATTACCATCTCAAAAAACGGCGGGACTCAGAAGCTGAAACAGTATTTTATCAATGAAAAAGTGCCTGGCAGGCAGAGAGACAAGATATGGCTGGCAGCAGACGGACGGCATATTATGTGGATCGCCGGGTACAGGCAGAACCAGATGTATCAGATCACAGATAAGACCAGAAGAATTCTGGAGATAGAGATTAACGGAGGAGAAGACGATGGCGGAGAATATCAAGGTATTGGTTCCGGAGGCAGAGGTTGCGAAGCGGATTGAAGAACTTGGCAGACAGATCAGCGAGGATTATGCAGGGAAGCATGTGCATATGATCTGCGTATTAAAGGGCGGAGTGTTCTTTATGTGTGAACTGGCAAAGAGGATCACTGTGCCGGTTTCTCTGGATTTCATGAGTGTCAGCAGTTATGGGGACGGGACGTCTTCAAGCGGAGTGGTCAAGATCGCCAAGGATCTGGATGAGGCTCTGGAGGACAAGGATGTTCTTGTGGTAGAAGATATCGTCGATTCAGGAAGGACGCTATATTATCTGTTAGATATTCTGGGGAAGAGAAGACCGAAGAGTATGAGATTATGCACGCTTCTTGATAAACCGGAGAGAAGGGTCAGGGATGTGAAGGTGGATTATGTGGGATTCGAGATCCCGGATGAATTCGTAGTAGGGTATGGGCTTGATTATGCGCAGAAGTACAGGAACCTGCCCTTCATCGGAGTGGTAGAAGGCGTGGATTAGAAAGGGGTTTTGAGACATTGAACGATAAGAAGGTGAGAGGACTAAGCGGCGCGACGATATTGACTTTTGTCGTATTTCTGTTCGTGATGCTGTGGTTCACCAATCAGTTTGATCAGAAGGATGAAGAGATAACCTGGAAGGAATTTGAGAAACTTGCCACGGACGAGGATGTAGAGAAGATCGTGATCACCCAGAACAAGAATGTTCCGACAGGGCGGGTCGAGCTTCGGTTCAAAGATGAGCTGGACGAGGAGAGTGTGAAGTATCTGTATGTGTCCGACGTCAATGTGATCCAGGAATATATGAAGGAAAAGGGTCTTGAATATGAGATGCCGGATGTCAGGGAAGACAGTTGGTTCGCTACGGTAGTAGTGCCGGTGCTCCTGACTTTGATGGGAGTGATGCTGATCTTTACGGTCATGAACCGTCAGGGAAACGGCGCGAACGCGAAGGCGATGAATTTCGGAAAGAGCAGGGCGAGGCTTAGTATGGGAGGCGATAAGAAGATCACGTTTTCCCAGGTGGCAGGACTTAAGGAAGAGAAGGAAGAACTGGAAGAGATCGTGGATTTCCTTAAGGCTCCTAAGAAATATATCCAGGTAGGGGCGCGTATTCCGAAGGGAGTCTTGCTGGTAGGACCGCCGGGTACCGGAAAGACATTGCTTGCGAAAGCGGTTGCCGGTGAGGCAGGAGTGCCGTTCTTTACCATATCTGGTTCAGATTTTGTAGAGATGTTCGTCGGTGTGGGCGCGTCCCGTGTCCGGGATCTGTTTGAAGAGGCGAAAAAGAATTCACCGTGCATTATCTTCATAGATGAGATCGATGCGGTGGCAAGACGCCGCGGAACCGGAATGGGCGGCGGCCATGACGAGAGAGAGCAGACCCTGAACCAGCTTCTGGTAGAGATGGATGGTTTTGGAGTGAATGAAGGCGTGATCGTGATGGCGGCGACGAATCGTGTGGATATCCTTGATCCGGCGATCCTCCGTCCGGGACGTTTCGACCGCCGTGTGATGGTGGGAAGACCGGATGTCCAGGGAAGAGAAGAGATCCTGAAGGTACACGCGAAGGGGAAACCGCTCAGCGAAGAGATCGACCTTAAACAGATCGCCCAGACGACCGCAGGCTTTACCGGCGCAGATCTGGAGAACCTTCTGAATGAAGCGGCGATCCTGGCGGCGAAGGCAGACAGAGTCTTTCTGAAACAGGAGGATATCAAGAAAGCATTCGTTAAGGTTGGGATCGGCGCGGAGAAAAAGAGCCGCGTGATCTCGGATAAGGAGAAGCGGATCACGGCGTTCCATGAGGCAGGCCATGCGATACTCTTCCATGTATTGCCTGACGTGGGACCGGTCTACAGTGTGTCGATCATTCCCACCGGAGGGGCGGGCGGATATACGATGCCATTGCCGGAGAATGACGAGATGTTCAACTCCAAGGGAAAGATGCTGCAGGATATTACGGTTGCCCTGGGAGGACGTGTGGCGGAAGAAGAAGTCTTTGACGACATCACTACAGGGGCGTCCCAGGACATCAGACAGGCGACCAGCCTGGCAAAATCTATGGTGACCAAATTCGGTATGTCCGAGACGGTCGGTCTGATCAATTATGATAATGACAGCGACGAGGTGTTCATTGGCAGGGATCTTGCGCACGCCTCAAGGGGATACGGCGAGAGTGTGGCGACTATGATCGACCAGGAAGTGAAGCGGATCATTGACGAATGCTATAACAGAGCAAGAAAGGTGATCCGTGAATATGACGGCGTGCTGCATGCATGCGCGGATATGTTATTAGAAAAAGAAAAAATCTCCAGAGAAGAATTCGAATCGTTGTTTACCGGAGAAGTATTAGAAGCATAATAAAAGATGATGAATTAAGGGGGATTACAGCGTGAAAGAGCAGGCTTTATTTTGTGATGGTACCGGGAGTTATGTTATACCGCAGGAGCCCCGGGAGAATGAGGTTGTAAGACTGCGTTTTCGCACTGCGAAGAACGATGTCAAAAGAGTACGCCTGATGACGGCCGTGGGCGGATATGATATGCAGAAAGAGGCGGGAAAGGACGGCGCCGAGTTTGATTATTATGAGATCAGATGGAGGCTGAACGAGAAGCCGTTCCGTTACTGCTTTGAGATCCAGGATGAGGAAGAAGTCCGTTATTACAGCAGATGCGGCGTGTCAAAAGAGATAGTGGAGCTTTATGAATTTGTGATCGTTCCGGGCTTTTCTACACCGGATTGGGCGAAAGGCGCGGTGATGTACCAGATCTTCACGGATCGTTTCTATAACGGCGATCCGTCCAATGATGTAGAGACGAACGAATATTATTATATCGGCGGATACAGCAGGAAAGTGACGGATTGGAATAAGTATCCGGATAATATGGGAGTCCGGGAGTTTTACGGCGGCGATCTTCAGGGAGTGATCGAGAAATTAGACTATCTTCAGGAACTTGGGGTCGAGGTATTGTATTTTAATCCGCTGTTTGTCTCACCGTCGAACCATAAATATGACATTCAGGATTATGATTATATTGATCCGCATTTTGGCGTGATCCTAGAGGACGGGGGAGAAGTCCTGCAGGAAGGCGAGACGGAGAACCGTAAGGCGACAAAATATAAGAAACGAGTGGCGGATCTTAAGAATCTGGAAGCGAGCAACCAGTTGTTCATCAAACTTGTAGAAGAGCTTCACAGACGCGGGATGAAGATCATACTGGACGGCGTGTTCAATCACTGCGGTTCTTTTAACAAATGGATGGACAGGGAGAGGATCTATGAGGATCAGCCGGGATTTAAGCCCGGAGCGTTCGTATCGGCGGACAGTCCGTACAGAAGTTATTTTTACTTTTCGAAAAACGGAGAGGAAGACTGGCCGTATAATACCGGATATGACGGCTGGTGGGGGCATGATACACTCCCGAAGCTGAATTATGAAGATTCGGTCAAGCTTGAGAATTATATCTTATATATAGGAAGAAAGTGGGTGTCTCCGCCGTATAATGCGGACGGGTGGAGACTGGATGTGGCGGCGGACTTAGGACAGAGTAATGAATATAACCATGAGTTTTGGAAGAAGTTCAGGACGGCTGTCAAGGCGGCGAATCCCAACGCGTTGATCCTGGCGGAGCATTACGGTGATCCCAGCGAGTGGCTTCAGGGAGACGAATGGGATTCGGTTATGAATTATGACGCCTTCATGGAGCCGATCACCTGGTTCCTGACAGGAATGGAGAAGCACAGCGACGAGTCAAGAGAAGAGCTTCGCGGGAACACGGATAATTTCGTGGGTTCTATTATGCATCATATGGCGAATATGCTGACTCCGTCGCTCCAGGTAGCAATGAATGAGTTATCCAATCACGATCATTCCCGGTTCCTGACCCGCACGAACCATATGGTCGGACGGGTGGAACAGTTAGGCCCGCAGGCTGCCAATGAATATGTGAATCTCGGGATCATGCGTGAGGCGGTGGTTATGCAGATGACATGGGTCGGAGCCCCGACTGTCTATTATGGAGACGAAGCAGGAGTCTGCGGGTTCACAGATCCGGACAACAGAAGGACCTATCCGTGGGGACATGAGGATCAGGAGCTGATCGCATTTCATAAAGAGATGATACGGATCCACAAGGAGCACAAGGCTCTGAAGACCGGATCGCTGAATATCCTGAACGGATCTCTGCGTGTAGCGAACGGGGATGAGTATAACATCCTTGCTTACGGCAGGTTTCAGGAAGACGACCGGGTGGTGGTGATCGTCAATAACCGCAGCGAGCTGGCGGAGGTTACCCTGCCTGTATGGATGGTGGAAGTTCCAAGAAAATGCAGGATGAAGAAGCTGCTTTACTCCTATCAGGACGGATATTCGGTGGATGAGGAAGAGTATCTGGTGGAAGACGGAGAAGTGGTTGTGAATATGGGGGCTTACTCAGCGCTGGTGCTTTGCGGATAAGAAAGGCTTGCTATCCGTGGTGTCTGCACATCACGAATAGCAAGCGCTGTTAATGCAATGATATTTATTTAGGAAAGGAACGGCACATGGAAGAACTTCCATGTGTTTATTTCGTTAATACTTCGACTCCGGTCTCCGTAACAAGGACCATGTATTCCACCTGGGCGGAAAGCCCGTCGTCAATGGTATAGACAGTCCAGTCGTCGTCTTCGTCGATGAAGAAATCGGGGCTTCCTTCGTTGACCATGGGTTCGATGGTGAACATCATGCCGGGAACCAGGACCATCTCGCTGCCTTTCGGGGTTACGTAGCTGACAAAAGGTTCTTCGTGGAAATCAAGCCCGATGCCGTGGCCGCCGATGTCTTCGACTACGGAATAGCCGTGTTTCCTGGCATGGGAATGGATGGCGTCTGCGATGTCTCCGAGATGTCCCCAGGGCCTGGCTGCTTTGAGCCCGAGGTCTACACATTCCTGGGTGACCCGAACCAGCCTGGCGGCTTCCGGTGAGATGTCGCCGATGGTAAACATACGGGATGCGTCGGAGTAGTAGCCGTTCAGGATGGTCGATACGTCCACGTTCAGGATGTCGCCTTCTGTCAGGAATTCGTGATCGTCAGGAATTCCATGGCAGACCACATTGTTAAGGGAAGTGCAGACGCTCTTGGGGAATCCGTCATAATGGAGCGGGGCGGGGATGCCGCCGTGCTTTGTCGTAAAGTCATAGACCAGGCGGTCGATCTCGGCAGTGCTCATGCCTTCGTGAATGTGGGAAGAGACGTGATCGAGGACGGCTGTATTGAGCGCCGCGCTCTTCTTGATGGCTTCGATCTGGGACGGGGTCTTTAATAAGGAACGTTTTGGGACGATCTCACCTTTTGCGGCGAGTTTCCAGAGTTTTATGTCTAATTTATCCAAGTGTACTACCTCTTTCCTTACCGCCGGCGTATCATGGCACTGCGGTCATGCGCCGGAGATTTTCTTTCTTCCATGATTATATCACTCATGCGGCAAGAAAACCAGTAATTCCGACTATTGTATGATAATTAAAAATAGGGTATAATTAGAATGTGTGTTCAGCGGCAGCGAAAGCGGCACCGGAAAAGTAAAATTACACAGAGAAGAAAGGAGCGCCAATATGTTAAGAATAGGAATGCTTACAAGTGGAGGAGACTGTCAGGCTTTGAATGCGGCTATGAGAGGAGTAGTAAAGGGAATTTGTTCTGAGAGAGACGATGTCGAGATCTACGGATTTCAGGAAGGATACAAGGGCTTGATCTATTCGAACTTCAAGATGCTGTCGTCAAGAGACTTCTCGGGAATACTGACCGTAGGAGGGACGATTCTCGGGACATCCAGGCAGCCATTCAAGTTGATGAGAGTACCGGATGAAAACGGTCTGGATAAAGTAGAGGCTATGAAGCATACTTATCATAAGCTGAACCTGGACTGTCTGGTAGTACTTGGGGGGAATGGAACACATAAGACGGCAAATATGCTGAGAGAAGAAGGGCTGCATGTCATCACGCTCCCGAAGACGATCGACAATGATCTCTGGGGGACGGATATGACTTTTGGTTTCCAGAGTGCGGTGGATATAGCAACGGATACGATTGATAAGATCCATACAACGGCGACGTCGCACAGCCGAGTATTTATCGTGGAAGTAATGGGACACAAGGTAGGCTGGGTCACGCTGCATGCGGGGATCGCGGGCGGCGCGGACATCATCATGCTTCCGGAGATCCCGTATGATATTGAAGTAGTCGTAGACGCCATCAATAAGCGGAAGGCTGCAGGCAAGAAGTTCACGATCATTGCGGTTGCGGAGGGTGCGATCTCGAAGGAAGACGCCAAATTATCCAAGAAGGATCTGAAGGCAAAGAAAGAGAAGCAGAAGTATCCGTCCGTTGCATACGAGGTGGCAGAGAAGATCCAGAAGAGGACAGACCAGGAAGTGCGTATCACTGTCCCAGGGCATACGCAGAGGGGCGGTTCTCCATGTGCGTATGACAGAGTCCTGTCGACAAGGCTTGGCGCGGCGGCAGCGGAAGCGATCTTAGACGGCGATTATGGATATATGATGGGCGTGAAGAAGAATGAGATCGTGCGCGTCCCGTTATCTGAGGTGGCGGGCAAGCTTAAGTACGTAGACCCGAAGTCCAGTATCATCAAAGAAGCGAAGATGACAGGGATCAGTTTCGGAGTAAAATAGATTTGAGAGACAGGGGAGTGTAGAGGATGTCATATACGGCATTGTACCGGAAGTTCCGTCCGGATGAATTCGAAGATGTAAAGGGGCAGGACGCCATCGTTAAGACATTGAAGAATCAGATCAAAGCAGAGCGGATCGGACATGCTTATCTGTTCTGCGGAACGCGGGGAACGGGGAAGACGTCGGTCGCGAAGATATTCGCGAAGGCGGTAAACTGCGAGCATCCGGCGGACGGAAGCCCGTGCGGGGAATGCGCCGCATGCCGGGCTGTTGCTTCCGGCGCTTCCATGAATGTGATAGAGATCGACGCCGCCTCTAACAATGGTGTGGATAACATCCGCGAGATCCGGGAAGAGGTGGCGTACCGCCCTACGGAGGGACGGTATAAGGTATATATTATTGATGAAGTCCATATGCTGTCGATAGGGGCGTTCAACGCGCTTCTTAAGACACTGGAAGAACCGCCGGAGTATGTGATCTTTATTCTGGCGACGACGGAGGCACATAAGATACCCGTTACGATCCTAAGCCGCTGCCAGCGGTATGATTTCAAGAGGATCACGATCGATACGATCTCGGCAAGGCTGACGGAATTGATCGAGAAGGAACAGTGGGACGTGGAAGAGAAGGCGGTCCGTTATATTGCGAAAGCGGCGGACGGCTCTATGCGGGATGCTTTAAGCCTTCTGGATCAATGTGCGGCATTCTATATCGGAGAACGTCTGACCTACGACCATGTGCTGGAGGTTCTGGGAGCAGTCGATACGGCAGTGTTTAGCCGCCTTTTAAGAGAAGTGATCGCTATGGATGTGCGCCGGGTGATCAAAACGGTGGAAGAACTGGTGATGCAGGGGCGGGAATTGTCGCAGCTGGCGTCGGATCTTACCTGGTATCTGCGGAATCTTCTGTTGGTGAAGGGATCTGGCGAGATGGAGGATATACTGGATGTATCGACAGAGAATCTGGCGCAGCTCAAAGAAGAAGCGCAGATGCTCGATAATGATACTCTGATACGGTATATCCGGGTCTTCTCGGAGCTTACGAACCAGTTGAAGTATGCGACACAGAAGAGAGTTCTTCTGGAGGTGACGCTGATCAAGCTGTGCTGCCCTGCAATGGAGGTAAGCCGCGACGCTTTGCTTGACCGGATCCGGGCGGTTGAGAAGCAGTTAGAAGAGGGGCTGCCGGAGCGTCCGGCGCGTGATAGAGCGTATGGCGGGGAGCGAGGCGGGCCGCCGCAGGCAGAGGCAGCCAAACCGAAGCTTCCGGAGGCGCTGAGCGAGGATGTAAAAACGGTGGCTCAGAATTTCCGTACGATCGTGAATGACATTTCGCCGATGCTGAAGACTTATCTTAAGAAGGCAAAGTTAAGCGCCGGAGAAGGGAACCGGCTGCTCATCGTATGCCCGGATGAGATGGGAGCCAGCGTGGTCGGAACGAAGGAACACAAGGCGGAGATCGAGGCGCAGATCCAGGAGAAGATCGGAAAACAGGTGGAGATCGAAGTGCGCCAGGTGGAAGCCGGGCGGAGGTTCGAGGATCAGTATGCAGACCTTGAGAATCTCCAGGAATTGATCCATATGGAGATCACAGTGGAAGATTAGATTCAATAGCAGATAGAAAGAATCAGGAGGATATGAATAATGGCAAAAAGAGGTGGATTCCCAGGCGGAGGCATGCCGGGAAATATGGCGAATCTGATGAAGCAGGCGCAGAAGATGCAGCGTCAGATGGAAGAACAGGCGAAGGAGATGGAGACGAAGGAGTTCAGCGCGACTGCAGGCGGCGGCGCGGTTGAGGCGACGGTCTCCGGATCGAAGCAGCTTCTGAAGGTGAAGCTGGAGGAAGAAGTTGTGGATCCTGACGATATCGAGATGTTGGAAGATCTGATCGTTGCGGCAGTGAATGAGGCGATGGATAAGGCAAATGAAGCGTCAGCGTCAGCGATGTCGAAGTTCACCGGCGGTATGGGCGGACAGATGCCCGGATTATTCTGACACAGGAGCGTAAGGAAGATGGATTACTACAGTAACCAGATCAGCAGGTTAATTGAAGAATTATCATGCCTTCCGGGCATAGGATCAAAGTCAGCGGCAAGGCTGGCTTTTCATTTGATACATATGCCTCTTGAGGATGTGGACCGGCTGGCGTCAACCATAGTGGAAGCAAAGAAGAATGTCAGGTATTGTAAGGAGTGCTGTACATTGACGGATCAGGAGCTGTGCCCGATCTGCAGCAACGCGAAGAGGGATCACAAGACCATCATGGTGGTGGAGAACACCCGGGATCTCGCCGCATATGAGAAGACCGGAAAATACGACGGAGTCTATCACGTGCTTCATGGAGCCATATCGCCGATGCTGGGGATCGGGCCGGAGGATATCCGGCTGAAAGAACTGATCGGGCGGCTAGAGGGTGATGTGGAGGAAGTGATCATAGCGACGAACTCAAGCCTGGAGGGAGAGACGACGGCGATGTATATCAGTAAGCTGATCAAACCGGCGGGGATCCGGGTAAGCAGGATCGCCAGCGGGGTGCCGGTAGGCGGTGATCTGGAATACATTGACGAGGTGACACTCCTTCGGGCGTTAGAGGGACGGACAGAGCTGTAAGCTGTGTCTGTGCTGTCTGTGGAGGAGAATGATGAAGAGGAAGATTACTTCTACCGATATCGCGAAGGCGGCGGGAGTCTCGCAGTCTACGGTGTCTATGGTCCTGAACAAGAAATATAATGTCTCTTTTTCGAAGGAAACGATAGACCGGGTGGAGGAGGCGGCGAAAGAGCTGGGATATGTGCCGCCGAAGCGTAAGACGAAAAAAGGTGCAAAAAAAGAGAAATTACTGGTGGTCTTCTGCTCGAACCTGACCAATCCTTATTATGTCATGCTGCTGCAGGGAATCGAACTGCGGGCGAAGGAGCAGGGATTCGGCATGTTCGTGTGTAATACCCAGAGGGATCTTAAGATGGAAGAGCGGTATCTTAAGATGATGTGGGATCTGCGGCCTTTGGGGATCATCTACACGTGCAATCCCAGTCATTGCTTCATGGGGCTTGTGAAGGAGCTGGCGCAGAAGATGCCTGTGGCGATCGTAAATAACCAGAACGAGAAGATGGATGTAGATGCTGTGGAGCTTGATAACTCCAAGCTTGGGCGCATCATGGCAAAGCACCTGCTGGAACTGGGACACCGGAAGGTGGCTTATATCGCGCCGCCTCTGACGGCGCGCCAGAAGCAGCGTTCCAAGCGGGTGGAAGGTTTTCTTAAGGAGTATGAGAAAGCAGGGCTGAAAGGCAATGTAATCATCAAGGCGGCAAGAGAGGAGATCGATCTTGCCGTAGCGCACATTGATTCGGAGTATAAGATCGGATACGACCTGACAAAAGAGCTTCTCAGGGAAGAGATGGGGATCACCGCTATCGTAGGCTTGAATGATATGATAGCCTTCGGGATCCTGGACGCGCTTCATGAGGCGAGGATCCGGGTGCCTGCGGACATATCCGTTATGGGGTGCGACAATACGCTGTTTGCCCGTATGCATAAGGTGGATCTGACGACGATCGAGCATTTTGTCATATTCAAGGGACGGGACGCCTGCGATATCATCATGAAGAAAATAGCGTCCCATGATACGGCGTATTCAGAGATCGAGCCGATCAGTACTTATCATGTAGAATATGAACCGCAGCTGATCATAAGAGGGACAACGGGCTATGCAAGAGAGGGAAAAAGATCCGGAAAGAAAAAATAAAATTAATATATTTCTCCTGATTATTACTAATTAATTTGCGGCTTGCCGATCCATGTTGTGCTGTGTCTGCCGCGCCATGTGCGTATTGTGACAGCAGTCTTTATCATTTGCGGTAAAAGACAGTGCGGGATAGGGATACAAAGACGGAGAGATCACTAATAATTTAGAGTTATTAATGAGCAAAATTACTAATAAAACAGAGCGCTATTGACCGAACGGATCGCTATCAGTTATAATGAAATCATCCGATAAATAGTGACCAGTGAAGAGATTCACACAGTAAGAAGGAGGAAGAAACATGAAATTTTTTATCGACACAGCGAAGGTTGAGGACATCAGGAAAGCGAATGATATGGGAGTCATCTGCGGAGTTACGACCAATCCGTCTCTGATCGCGAAAGAAGGACGAGTATTCGAGGAAGTGATCGCAGAGATCGCATCCATCGTAGACGGACCGATCAGCGGGGAAGTGAAGGCGACGACCGTAGATGCCGAGGGTATGATCGCAGAAGGAAGAGAGATCGCGAAGATCCATCCGAACATGGTGGTAAAGATTCCGATGACCGTTGAAGGCTTGAAGGCGTGCAAGCAGTTGACTGCAGAAGGCATCAAGACGAATGTGACGCTGATCTTTACGGCAAATCAGGCGCTTCTTGCAGCAAGAGCCGGTGCAACCTATGTGTCGCCGTTCCTGGGACGCCTGGACGATATCTCCGTAAGGGGAACGGACCTGATCGCAGAGATCGCGCAGATCTTCCAGGTTGCAGGGATCAAGACAGAGATCATCGCTGCAAGCGTCCGCCACACGATGCATGTGACAGACTGTGCCCTTGCCGGAGCGGATATCGCGACAGTTCCGTATTCTGTGATCGAACAGATGACAAAGCATCCTCTGACCGACGCAGGAATCGCGAAATTCCAGGCAGATTACAAGGCAGTATTCGGAGAATAAGTATAACAGGAGGGACACCATGAATAAATTGGAGTTAATGAAAACAGCGAATGAGGTCCGCAAGGGTATTGTCACAGCAGTACACAGCGCCAAATCCGGACATCCGGGCGGATCGCTGTCTGCGGCAGATATCTACACATATCTGTTCTTTGAAGAGATGAACATAGATCCGGCAGATCCTAAGAAGGCAGACCGCGACCGCTTCGTCCTCTCAAAGGGACACACTGCGCCGGGTTATTATGCGACTCTGGCAGAGAGAGGCTTCTTCCCGAAAGAGGATCTTACAACGCTCCGTAAAGTGGGCGCTTATCTGCAGGGACATCCGGATATGAAGCATATTCCGGGCGTGGATATGTCAAGCGGTTCTCTCGGACAAGGGATCTCCGCAGCGGTAGGTATGGCAGTCTCCGCGAAGATATCCGGGGACAGCTACAGAGTATATACGCTGCTTGGAGACGGGGAGATACAGGAAGGCCAGGTATGGGAAGCCGCCATGCTTGCGGCGCACAGGAAGCTTGATAATCTGGTTGTGATCGTGGATAATAATAACCTGCAGATCGACGGGCCGATCACAGAGGTCAATTCCCCATATCCGATAGATAAGAAGTTTGCGGCGTTCAATTTCCATGTGATCAATATCAATGGAAATGATCTGGACGAGATCGACGCGGCATTCAAAGAAGCAAGAGAGACGAAGGGACAGCCTACGGCAATTATTGCCAAGACCATCAAGGGCAAGGACGTTTCCTTCATGGAGAACCAGGCATCCTGGCACGGAGCTGCTCCTAATGACGAGCAGTATGCGGTTGCAATGGCAGATTTAGAGAAAGTAGGTGAAGCATTATGTCAGATGTAAAGAAGATCGCAACAAGAGAGAGTTACGGCAATGCTTTGGCTGAATTAGGAAAAGAGCATGAAGACGTCGTTGTGTTGGACGCCGACCTGGCAGCAGCGACAAAAACAGGCGTATTTAAAAAAGCGTTCCCTGAGCGTCATATCGACTGTGGGATCGCAGAGTGTAATATGATGGGTGTTGCGGCAGGGATCGCGACTACGGGCAAGGTGCCTTTCGCAAGTTCTTTTGCCATGTTCGCGGCAGGACGTGCATTCGAACAGGTACGTAATTCCATAGGGTATCCGCATCTGAACGTCAAGATCGGCGCGACCCATGCGGGGATCTCCGTAGGAGAGGACGGCGCGACCCATCAGTGTAACGAGGACATTGCCCTGATGCGGACGATCCCGGGTATGGTTGTGATCAATCCTTCCGACGACGTGGAAGCAAAGGCGGCGGTGAAAGCGGCTTATGACCATGTGGGACCGGTATATCTCCGGTTCGGAAGGCTTGCGGTTCCGGTGATCAACGATACGGAAAACTATCAGTTTGAGCTCGGCAAAGCGATCACTCTGAGAGAAGGAACGGATGTGACGATCATCGCCACCGGGCTTCCGGTATCAGAGTCCCTGGCGGCGGCAGAGAAGCTGGCGGCGGACGGCATCAGCGCAGAGGTGATCAATATCCATACGATCAAGCCGCTGGATGAAGAAGCGGTGCTTAAGGCGGCAAAGAAGACCGGAAAGATCGTTACGGTAGAAGAGCACTCCGTCATCGGCGGTCTTGGAAGCGCTGTGTGCGACGTCGTTGCACGGGAGGCGTCTGCGAAAGTTCTGAAGATCGGCGTCAATGATGTGTTCGGCGAGTCAGGTCCTGCCGTACAGCTGATCAAGAAATACGGGCTGGATGCGGACAGTATCTACGAGAAAGTGAAAGCATTCTTATAAGAGAAGCCTGCGGGCAGGATAAGAGATGAGAAAGAAAAGATGCGGTGTAAGGACCGGGCGGGAGCGATCCCCCCGAGCCTGCACCGCGTTTTTGCGCCTGCGGGAGACGCCCCGGAGCGACGATTCCGGACAGGGATTGCGGGAGCCGGGAGGCAACCCGTCGAAAATGCCGGGAACATGCCGGAAAATTCCTTGGACAAGTCCCATCAACTGCTAAAATATGCAAAAACCATATGCTATCATTATCAAAAATATACAAGATGAGGTGAGTGTATATGGAAAGACAATTTCCGAAGAATGTAAGACAGATAGGAAACGTAAGCGATGAGCCTAAGATATACATAGAAGATTATGTGGATATCTATCTGAATCAACTCCAGCAGCAGGCGGAAGAGGCGCCGGTAGGAGTTGCGCTGATCGGCGAGATACTGACTCTGGAGGAGCAGGATGTGGTCTGCGTCTCCGGGGCGATCCGGATGAAAGAGATAGGGACAGAGGGTACGGAGATTGTCATAAAAGAAGAGGCGTTTAAAGAAATAGAGGACGAAAGGAAGAAGTATTTTGGATCCGGAGAGATGATCGGGTGGTGCCTGATCGAAAACGGAAGGCCCATAGGTCGGATGAAAGACGCCGCGGGGATCCACGGCAAGAGGTTTGCACGGGACAATACGATCTTTATATGGAAAGACACCCTGGATAAAGAAGAGAACTTCTACTCATACAAATATGGGGATCTGATGCAGATGGGGGGACACTATATCTATTATGAGAAGAACCCCTCTATGCAGAATTATATGATCAGCACGCGCAAAAAGAATGGCGTGACACCCTGTGAAATGGTTGAGGATCGAGCTGCAAAGGATTTTCGTAGTACCATAAGGACGAGAATGGAAGAAAAGGATCAGCAGAGTTCCAGGCTCGTATATGCGACAAGCGCATTGCTTGTGGTGGTGGTACTGGCAATTGGTATCTCAACCGTGAATAATTTTGACAGAATGGAAGCAGTTCAGGATTCTTTGGAATCGCTGTCGCAGTCGGTGAATAAGGCAGAGAGCCAGACAGGAACCGTCAGCGAGGAAGAGGCGGCCGTGGAGGCGGACGGCATCGCCAAAACCGGAGAGCAGGCAAAAGAAGGGGAGCCGGAAGGGACGGTGCCCGACGTGTCAACGGTTCAGGAACAGATGGGAGACGAAGAATATTATATCGTGCAGAAGGGCGATACACTGGACAGTATCAGCGTAAAAGTGTACGGCGATACTTCTCATGTGAAGGCGATCTGCAAGATGAACGGTCTGTCTGACGGCAACTTAATCTATATAGGGGAAAAATTGTTATTACCATAAGGTAAAAATATGGTACAATAGTAAATGATAATACGGAAGAACAGTGGTGAAGAGGAGACTGATGATACGTCGGAGAAGAAAGAATCTTCATGTTGTCAGAGAGCAGGAAGATCCAACAGACAGGATTGTAAGAGAGATATTAGATGAATTGAATAGTGAAGACGGTATGCAGGAAACCAGAGAAGCCCAGAGAGAGAGAAAGAAGAAGTCGGCAAGGCGGCGCGTCACGGCAGGGCTTGTGTTACTGGCGCTGCTCATCACGGGAGTCGGACTGCTGGTTAACCTGCAGACATACGGACATGTGCGGGTGACGGAACTCTATAAGAATGAAACGGCGGTGAATAACGGGTACAAGGAATTTGCAGGAGGAATACTCAAATACAGCAGAGACGGGATCTCGTACCTGGATCAGAGCGGGGAAGAACGCTGGAATCATTCTTACCAGATCAAGACGCCTTTTATAGAAACCGGCAGGGAATCGGCAGTGATCGCGGATAAAGGGGGCAATGACATCCTGATCATCCGGAAAGACGGAGTGAAGGGCGAAGTGCAGACTTCTATGCCCATTGAGAAGGTCTGTGTATCGGAACAAGGGATCGTAGGCGCCATATTGAAGAGTGATCTTACGGCAGAAGTGTTGTGCTACGATATGGCGGGGAATATCCTGGTGGAGCACAAGACGTCTCTGTCAGGGATGGGCTACCCTCTGGATATTGCGCTGTCAGAAGACGGAAGGATCCTGCAGGTGCTGTATGTGTATACCCAGGAAGGCGAACTGGTGTCAAGAGTCTGCTATTATAATTTTGGAGAAAGAGGAGAAAAGGAGACGGATAATCAGGTCAGCCGCCAGGAATATAAGGACACGCTTATGACGGCGGGATTCTTCCTGAACAGATCGACTTCCGCGGCGGTCGGCGATAATTGCCTTGTGTTCTACCGCGGGGAAGAAGCGCCCAAAGAGGCGCAGCGGATCAACCTTGAAAAAGAGATCAAAAGCGTTTTCCATAATGAGAGATATGTGGGGCTAGTGCTCAGAAACGAGGGGAAAGAAGGCTATGAACTCCGCCTGTATAACACCGGAGGGAAGATGGTGATGTCCAAGGATTTTCAGGGAGAATACAGCAATGTCAAGCTCTGCGGCGGACAGGTGATCATGTATGACGGTAAGAAGTGCAGTATATTCATGCGAAGCGGCATACAGAAGTTTGCCGGGGAGATGAGTAACAATATCATGGAAATATATCCTATAGCAGGTGTCAATAAATACATTGTGATGAGTGCAAACGGAATGGAGAAGATCCGTCTTGTAAAATAAGGAGAACATATGAACTGGTTATTGATTGTGGTTATTATTATTTTTCTGATAAGCATTATAATAGGAGCGTACAGAGGTGCGATCAAGATCGCAGTTTCGCTGGTAACGGCATTGATCACGTATGCGGTTGTATTCTTTGCGACACCGTATGTTACGAAAGCGATCACGGAATTTACCCCGTTAGACGAGGCGATCACGGATCAGGTGACCAGCACGATCACGGATCTGGCGGTCTCACAGTTCGCGGACGGAAGCAAAGCCGAGAGCGGCATGACGGAAGAGAATGTCCGAAGGGCGCTGAAAGCCGCGGGAGTAGACGAAGATATGCTTGCGGAGTATGATATTACGATAGAAGACATCGTGAGCGGCAATGTGAGCAAAGAGGATCTTGCAAGATACGGCGTATCGGGGAGTGTCCTGGACGGGCTTAAGGCAGGCGGCAGCCAGACGGCGAAGGATGCGGTAGTGGATGCCGAGATCCCAAGGGACGTACAGATAACGGCGATCAGGAATGCCGATATTCCGGAAGTGTTCAAGGAGCTTTTGTTGGCAAATAACAACAGCGAGATCTATAAGCAATTAGGCGTGGAGACATTTGTGCAGTACGTGGGGAGCTTCCTGGCAAAGCTTATCATCAATATTGTCGCGTTCCTGTGCACGTTTTTACTGGTGACGATCATAGTACGCGCGATCGTGCTTGCGCTTGATATTGTCGCCGATCTGCCGGGAGTAGGAGCGATCAATCATCTGATCGGCGGTGTGATCGGCGTGATCGGGGCGCTGATCGTCGTCTGGACGATGTATCTTCTGGTGACGCTTCTGTTCGCTACGGAGATCGGGAAGGAGTTATTCCGTATGATACAGGCAAGTGATTTCTTAAGTACATTGTATGAATATAACCCGGTTATGGGACTGGCGACGATCTTCCGGTAATTGTCTGAAAAAATTTTTACATAAAACATGATAAAGTGGACATAATAGCCATGTAACCCAAAGAGCGCCTGCAAGATGATCATGCGGGTACTCAGAAAAGATTAGGAGGAAAACTAACATGGCTAAGAACTATAATTCATCAAACAAGAACGCATCTCAGAATGCATCAAATCAGAACTCAAGCAACAAGAACGCGTCTCAGAATGCGTCTAACACAAACTCAAAGAATAAGAACTCCAACAGTTCTAATTCTAACAGCTCAAACTCAGGAACATCAAGCTCCAACTACAGCGATAACTACTAAGCGCAGCGCCGTATCAAAGACCAGGGCGGACTGCAAAGAGCAGGGAGATACGCCCGGGCAGCAGGTTAAAGCGCCGGTGGATCGGCGGTAACTGAGGGATCGGCAGAAAGCTGAGAAAGGATTGCTGTAAAATGCGGTGTTTACACAAGGCATTTTACAGCAGTTCTTTTTTTGATCCGATCATAAATTTTAAAGATTTTGTGTAAGTGAGTTGACAACTGGTCGGGAATGCAAGTAAGATGGAGAAGTAAGAACGAGATAAGAATATTGGAAGAATCCGGAGGAACTTCTATGAATAGGATAGAATTGATCGCTCCCTGTCATTTTGGACTGGAGGCGGTGTTAAAAAGAGAGATTCTGGATCTGGGGTATGAGATCGCAGAGGTTGAGGACGGAAGGGTCACGTTCTATGGGGACGCCGCCGCGGTATGCTATGCCAATGTTTTCCTGAGAACCGCGGAGCGGATATTGTGGAAGGTGGGAAGCTTTAAGGCGGAGACTTTTGAAGAATTATTCGAGAAGACCCGCGCTCTGCCCTGGGAAGAATACATACCAAGAGACGGGAAGTTCTGGGTGACGAAGGCGGCTTCGGTAAAGAGTAAGCTGTTCAGCCCGTCGGATATACAGTCTATTATGAAGAAAGCTATGGTCAGGCGGCTGCAGGAGCGCTACCATGTGGAATGGTTCCCGGAGGACGGCGCGCCGTATCCGGTCAGGGTATTCTTGATGAAGGATGTGGTTACGATCGGGATCGATACATCCGGAGTATCGCTCCATAAGCGCGGATACCGGGAGGTGTCCGGGAAAGCGCCGATCACGGAGACACTTGCCGCGGCGCTTATTATGCTGACGCCGTGGAAGCAGGACCGGATACTGGTGGACCCATTTTGCGGGAGCGGGACATTCCCGATCGAAGCTGCCATGATGGCGGCAGATATTGCGCCCGGGATGAACCGGTCGTTTACGGCGGAAGAATGGACGAACCTGATCCCAAGGAAACTGTGGTATGATGCGGTGAATGAGGCGAATGACAGGATCAGGGACGATATAGAGCCGGATATCCAGGGGTATGACGCCGACAAGTCGGTGATCCGGATCGCCAGGAGAAATGCCGAAGAGGCGGGAGTAGGGCATCTGATCCATTTTCAGGAAAGGGATGTAAGAGAGCTCCGTCATCCGAAGAAATATGGCTTTATCATCACGAATCCGCCGTATGGAGAGAGGCTTGAGGATAAGGCGGATCTGCCGCAGCTATATCGGGCGTTCGGCAAAAGCTTCCGGGAACTGGATTCGTGGTCGGCGTATATGATCACGTCTTATGAAGAGGCGGAGAAGTATTTCGGGCGCAAGGCAGATAAGAACCGGAAGATCTATAATGGGATGTTGAAGACTTATTTCTACCAGTTCCAGGGACCCAGGCCTCCGAAGCGGGCGAAGCCTTCCGAGGTAAAGCAAGATTCCGGGAATAGATGAGAATATAGGAAAATATAAGGGAGAAGCGTTATGGATAAGATCATATTTGCAACAGGAAACGAGCATAAGATGGCAGAGATCCGGATGATACTGGAAGATCTTGGTGTCAAGATCCTGTCGCAGAAGGAAGCCGGGATCACGGCTGATATCGTGGAGGATGGGACGACATTCGAAGAGAATGCCCTGATCAAAGCGACCGGGATCGCGGAGGCGGCGAAGGCGATCCCGGGGTATGAGGATGCGGTGGTCCTGGCGGATGATTCGGGATTAGAGATCGATCATCTGAATAAGGAGCCGGGAATCTATTCGGCGCGTTACATGGGGGAAGACACGTCGTATGATATTAAGAATCAGGCGCTGCTTGACCGTCTGGAAGGAGTCGCGGACGAACATCGGACGGCGAGATTCGTGTGCGCCATTGCGGCGGCATTTCCCGACGGGCGGACGGAGGTTGTCAGAGGGACCATGGAGGGTATCATAGGGCACGAGATCCTTGGGGAGAATGGATTCGGCTATGATCCGATCTTCTATCTTCCGGAGTATGGCTGTACGAGCGCGCAGCTGTCCCCGGAGAAGAAGAATGCATTGAGCCACCGGGGCGAGGGGCTTCGGAAGATGCGGGAGATACTTCGCTGACAGGGATAGATTCCCGCGAGGCGGCGAGGCATGCCGTCATGCCTGCATAGATATTTGACGTTAAAGAGAATGAGAAACAGGATGAAGAGGTTTTTATGAAGATATTAATAGTAAGCGATACGCATAAGGCACATGGGAATCTGGAGAAAGTGTTGGAAAAAGTGCGTCCGATCGATATGCTGATCCATCTGGGGGATACGGAGGGCGGAGAAGATCATATTGCCGAGCTGGCTGGATGCCCGGCGCATATCATAAGAGGGAACAATGATTTCTTCTCGGATCTTCCCAAAGAAGAAGAGTTCGATGTGGAGGGGCGTCATATATTTATTACGCACGGACATTATTATTATGTGGCGATGAGTGAAGAGCGGCTGAAGGAGGAGGCGCGGGAGCGCGGCGCGGATATCGTGATGTACGGGCATACGCATAAGCCTTCCCTGACGCGGGAGGAGGATCTGATCACGCTGAATCCGGGGAGCGTGGCGTACCCGCGGCAGCAGGGGCGCAGGCCGAGTTATATGGTTATGGAACTGGAGCCGGAGGGAGAAGTAAAGATATCTCAGGAGTGGGTATGACAAGTAAATAAAAAATGAGAATAAAAAATAAAAAAAGTGTTGACAAGCGGAAGACATTCTTATATAATAATTCTTGCGTCACGGGTTAGGCGGACGGACAAGCTTACAGGGCGCAGATTTATAGAGTGACGGGGTGTGGCTCAGCTTGGCTAGAGCGCCTGGTTTGGGACCAGGAGGTCGCAGGTTCAAATCCTGTCACCCCGATAACCGTGCGGGTGTAGTTCAATGGTAGAACACTAGCCTTCCAAGCTAGATACGTGGGTTCGATTCCCATCACCCGCTCTCTTGAAACCGAGGGCGAACAAGAGCAGGGTTTTGAGGAAGATAGTTCTAGGGAGCTAGCCGTATGAGTCTGTAGCTCAGCTGGATAGAGCAACGGCCTTCTAAGCCGTAGGTCGAGGGTTCGAATCCCCCCAGGCTCGTTGGAACCACAAAAATTGAATAAGGTGATACTTAGTTGGACGAAAATAGTTCGATAAGTAATATATATGGTGGGTATGGTGCAGTTGGTTAGCGCGCCAGATTGTGGTTCTGGATATCATGGGTTCGAGTCCCATTACCCACCCTTTTTTCTTTTATTGGGCTATCGCCAAGCGGTAAGGCACAGGACTTTGACTCCTGCATTCGTTGGTTCGAATCCAACTAGCCCAGTTTTATTATGGGTGTGTAGCTCAGTTGGTAGAGCACTTGACTTTTAATCAAGTTGTCCCGGGTTCGAACCCCGGCACGCTCAGTAGGAAGAATCCCTGTAAACCTTGAATTATTGAGGTTTGCAGGGATTTTTTAATTTGAACAAGCTTGTTTTAATTTGTGTAAATTTATATGGAATAGATGTCTCATTCGTGTCCTAATGTCTCAATTTTGTCTCAAGTTTTCCACATTAATTAGGATTGAAAATTTTGTCGAAATAATGTACTATTGATACACATCCATAGATAAGGGGAGGCGTTATAATGAGTGGTAAAAAACTGGTCACATTTCTTTTTGCATCGGGGTTAATATATATTACATATAAAAGTTTTGTGATTAATGGAGCGAAAACTATTGTTGAGATGGCAACAAAGAAGAGTGCATTAGAAAATGTATATTATATTATACAAATAATCGTAGGAATATCAATGGTAATTGGTGCTTTGGTAGCTGTATGGCAGTACGTATTGACTGCGAGAAGTGAACGGATGAAAATTAATAATGATCGAGTTGAAAAAGCTGTTAAGCTTTCAGGATATTATAAGGATAATATATTAGATGGGATAGTAGTACTTAGAGAAGTATTTAAGGAGTCTGGTATTAAGGAAATACTGGATAGGAAGATTCAGCCAAAAGAAATGAAGGCATTTGATAAAGCGGAATTAGACAATATGTTGTCTGAGACAGACATTAATGACATAAATAATAGATTGCGGTCAAAAGAAACAGTAGAAAAAATTGAAAAAGTAAAAAAATGGAATCCATTTGTCGCTCGTTATTTAAAATGTATGAATATAACGGAAGCAGTTAGAGAAAATAGTTCTGTATCAGGACAAAATTTGATGTCTAAAATAGTTAATGATCTATTGAATGATATGGAATATTTTTCAATGCACTTCACTCATGGAGTAGCAGATGAATCGGTTGTCTATCAGTCCCTCCATCAAACATATGTAGAATGTGTGCAATTGTTATATTACAATATTGCTATAAATAACAAGACAGATGGTACACAGTATTACACTAATGTCGTAGAATTATATAGAATTTGGTATGAAAAACAAAGAATGAATCGTGAAAAATGTATTCAGAGTGGAAGAGTAGTAAGTAAAGGTAAATCGGTTGAAAGTTATTAATATGATAATAAATGTAAATAATGACAATAATCCTAAGAAGTATTGACAATACTTGCAAAAATGAGGTACAATGTATAAACAAAGAAAGGGAGGTAGATTTATGGGTGCTGGAAACGAAACAATATTTGATATTAGTGTGACATCCGAAGATGAAGATGCTGATGTGAAAAGCATCCATACTCCGGAAGAAGATTAATAAAGTACAATAGGCCTTGCAAATCACTGCAGGGCCTTCTTTATCTCAAAAATTCAACGCTTCATTAACCGCGGTCGCGGCATCCTCTTTCTCCAATATGATATGGTTATATACCTTAAGCACTACCGCTTCGGTATCCCCCATGAGTTGGGCGATCTTTTTAATAGAGATCTGAGGTATCTGATAGCAGAGGTTTGTACAATAGTTATGCCGGAATACATGAGCAGTCAGACCGGCAGCAGGTTCACCTGTTACATTTTCTATCCCTTTCAAGATTCTCTTCCACATCTTGTCATAGCTGCTTTTTGTCATTGGCTTCCAGTCACGCATGGTAAATAGGTAAGTATGTCCTTTAGATTTTAGAGAGGATACATAGGATGCAATGGTGTGGTATATCTTATCAGGTATAGGGACGATGCGGTAACCGTTCTTGGTCTTTGGTTCCTTCTGGATGGGGGTTCCGTGCGTTAGGTCATGTGCCTTATTAATGGATATCTCATGCTTGGCTAAATTGAAGTCGAAAATAGTAAGCGCAAGGACCTCTTCCCGCCTTAATCCACAGCCATAAATCAAATAGACGAAGATTCTATCCTGTTCTTGGAAATCAGCCTTAAAAACAGCGTATTTCTCTTCTGGTGTCAATGCCCGTTTTTCTTTAGCAGAATATTTAACAGGCTCGATATTTTGAAAAATATCCTCCATTACATTGGCAGGAAAGAGCCGATCAGCGACCGCAGATCGCAATACCTGTTTAAATGTCAGCATGATTTGTTGTTGGATCTTCTTCTTCCCATCGGCGTTATTAAGCATGATCTGTAGATGCATCCGGTCAATGTCCTGCAATTTTATGTATTCAATGCAGGAAAAATGTTTTTCGATGATGTTATCATACATAGCCTTGGTGGCATTGCTTCGCTGAGCTTTATATACTTCTTCCCATTTACGTGCGTACTGGAGGAAAGTGATATCAGCTTTCCGGATATTCTTTCGTTCGGAGACATTTGCCTTGTATTCGTTTACCATATCTTCCAATGCTTTACTGCTTTTCTTGGTTCTTAGGTTCTTGCGGTTCTTCTGCCCGGTAACCGGGTTATAGGTGCCATCCCATACCTTGGTAGAAAAATAACCGTCTGCACCTCTTGTATATTTTGCTTTTGCCATAAAAAGTATCCTCCATTTTATCAAAAAGTATCAAAAAGTATAAAAATAACACCTATACAGGTGTCAGAGGATTGTGCTATAATATTCTTGCTTAGGGAGTATTATAGCGTGTCCTCTGACACAGTATAGTATTCGTAGAACCGTCTCGGGAATGGGGCGGTTTTTTATTTGTAAAATCAGAAATCTTAAATCTTAGTTTGTACGAAAGGTATAGTGTAGTCCTCCTGGTGTTTCACAGTATTGTCAAGAAATCAGACGGAGTAACTGCAGGTATGTTTGAAGCGGAAAAATCGTTGGTATTTCTCGTAATGATATACTCTGCATGGTTCTGCGCTGCGCACTCATCCTGCAGACAATCCTCAAAATCAGAGAAATCATCTCTTTCCAAGGCATGTCGTACGTTTTCATGATTGACATTGGCTACTTGGAGGAATTTTAAGATTCCAAGAAGTAAACATCTGCGGTCTTCAGCGGAATATCTTTTCCGGAGTATATAAAAAATATTTGATACAGAATGGAAAGCGATAAGTCCTTTTACTTTTTTAGACGCACAGAGGGACAACACATCGTTGGATGCGCTATAGAACGGATCACGTTTTTCGAGTATATCTAAAATGACATTTGTATCAATTAAGACGTGCATACTTTTCCTCCCTTATTTCTTCCAGTTCCTTTTGATAATCGAAATCAGCAGGCAGCGTGCCGGCAAAAGACTGCAACACCCGGAATCCTTCCATACTTTCGGATGTATCAGAAGAGTTTTCTGGAAGCTCTGTTTTGTCATCTTGGCGAATCCATATTGAGCAAATGAAATCATATAATGATTCTAGTGACTGCTCAGGCATTTTTTGGAGCAGACAAATAGTTTTTTCTAAAGTCGACATAGTGAAGATCTCCTTTCTGCGGTTTATTGGTTAATAGCTTTCCCGCCTTCGCCGTCTGTATAACTCGAAGCAGATGAGCCCTTTCTCCTGGCAGAGACGGAGCGACTTTTTATATACGCCTCTTCGGCTTCACGGACAGCGGCAGACAATGCGTCGATGTCTCGGGGATCCGGAGTAGTGGCAGGCATTGGACTGGCGACGGTAGCAGCCGTATCAGGAACATCACGTTCTTTTGTGTTCTCTTGCAGGGTAGCTGAAAAATCTGTAAAGAAATTCAGTAAGGTATCGCGGTTCTTTGGAGAGAGTTTACTGTACGAAATGACCAGAGCCTCAAAGAGGGGGTCGTTCTTTCCAAGGATATTCTTTGCCTGTGCAACCAGATCGTTCTCTTCTGGATGAAGGAACATATTATCTGGTCCGCCTTCGCCGGTTCGTAGCCATTCTATATTAACTTTTCGTTCTTTCCAGTTGGAGAGCATAATTAAATGCTTTTCTGTGACACTTCTTTTTCCTCGCTCTATATCGCTTATTCCAGAGGATGTTAATCCTAATATTTTACCAAATTCAATCTGCCCCATATTGAGTGTTTTTCGTAGAAGCTTTAAGCGATCATTCATAGTTTCAATCAAATGATTCACCTCCTTTTGCAACAATATAGCATATTTAAAAAAATTTGTAAATAAAAAAATCGGCAAACAGATAAAAAGTGATTGACAATTATCGGAAAACCGTTTATAGTAATGGCAAACAGATAAAACGGAGGTGAGAAGAGATGATTAAGGGAAAGAATAGTGAAAGCAAAAGAAGAGGTGATGCGAAGTGCTGAAAAGGATTTATCAGGAGCTTGTGGCGATTAGAAAAGAACTCCAAGCTATTCGTAGTAGTTTGGAGTCTCAAAAAGCAAGTCCTTCATTTGAAGAAAAAGCCGAGAGATGGTTCTCCTGATTTAATGATAGCCTCATACGATTTAGTGTACCTGGATTATAGGAGAATTGGAAGAAATTTACAAGCAGGAGAGAAGGAGGTGGTATGAAGATGGTGAAAAAGATTTGTCAAGAGTTGGTAGCGATACGAAAAGAACTCCAAGCTATTCGGAATAGCTTGGAGTCTAAAAAAGAAAATTATTTACCCTTATCTAATTCACATACCGCGGAATAGCAATCTTTTAGAATGCTTTTTATATCATTACCAGAAAGCGGCTGATGAGGAGTATTTTGCCTTAATTGTGCCATGGCTTGAATCGCCGATACGGCAAGTTCAACAGCAAGTTCTTTATCAGTTTTAGTCATTATTTGATACTCTCCTTTCTTAAGTACTCGGGCATGGCAGTGCCCTGTACTTAGATTATAGGAGGATTGGAAGGGAATGACAATAAGGGTTAGGAAATTGAGGTGAGAAAATGAAAGGGTTCGAAGAAAAGAATGAAGTAAGGACAGAAGACATTGTAATGCTAGCAGAGATGTACAAACGGATGACGCCTGCAAACAGATTCTTCATGGTATCGGCTTCGGGGTTATTGCTTGCGAGCCAGAGCGGTGCAGGTGCTATGCGGGAGAAGCAAGAAGTGAAGGCAGGGTAGGAGGTGGTGGTGTGAGGATGAGAAAGAAGAAAACGTATTCAGACGTAATAGCAAGATTCAGAAAGATGGAACTGGAAGAAGCTATAGCGGAAAAGAAGAGCAAAAAGAAGCAGGTATGCATAGACCCGGATTCCGTCATAGGAAGAGAAATAAAATATCAGACGGCATTACTGCATCAGGTTTTGGAGGAAATTAGAGGAGGAAAATCCTCCCCTAAGTAGTTACATATTACTTGGTGCAAAAACAGAATGGTCAAAGTGTTCTTTTAGGCGAATAAATTCAATATCAGTCCACTGGTGAGAATGGTCGGTTGCGAAATTATCCAAAAGCTCTTTGACATAAACATCGAAGAGATGAAAAAGCGTTTCAGCATCATTATTTTGCAAGTCGTCAATTCGTGCAAAATACAGAGATTCAGCAGACGCGAACTTCGAAGAGGCCGCGTTTAGATACGCAATAGCGATAGATGGATCGGTATTCTTCTTAAAAATATATTTGTGCGAATCTTGAGCGTACAACATGGCAAGACGGATCATTTGCTTGAAACGGTTCGATAATTCTTCGTTCATTCGATTATCTCCTTTCTTAAGTACTCGGGCATGGCAGTGCCCTGTACTTAGATTATAGGAGGATTGGAAGGGAATGACAATAAGGGTTAGGAAATTGAGGTGAGAAAATGAAAGGGTTCGAAGAAAAGAATGAAGTAAGGACAGAAGACATTGTAAAACTGGCAGAGATGTACAAACGGATGACGCCTGCAAACAGATTCTTCATGGTATCGGCTTCGGGGTTATTGCTTGCGAGCCAGGACAGTGCAGGTGCTATGCGGGAGAAGCAAGAAGTGAAGGCAGGGTAGGAGGTTATGTGAAGTGAATATTCAAGAAGCGACAAATGACGCCTTAAAAAGTAATGGGGTTATATGCAGGGAGAGTGCAATACCTAAAGCATCTGAGATATATGGGGCTATTAAACCAACTAATACATATGACACATGTATATTGTTGGTAATAAAGGAGGATAAAGTTACACGTAGCTGTAGGGCGTGGAACCCTACAGCTGATGACTTAATTGCTGATGACTGGATAGTTTTAAGGAATAAAGTTTGATGAGTGAAAGAAGTGAAGGCAGGGTAGAAGGAGGTGATAAGAGTGGAATATCCTAAGAAATTTATGGGAATGAGTGATCTCATTGGGATGGGTCTGTCTAAGCAATACCTAATGCGTGCGATCGCAACGCCAGGACAGACTTTTGCATGTAAACTGGATCCAACTAAAAAGACAAGCCCGTATATTTTTGACACACAGGGGTTTGAACGGTGGAGAGTTAAAGATGCTGCAATGCAGAACAAGGCGATGCAGAGAAGGCAGACCATAGCTTAAAACATAGGAAGGAAGGTATAAGGATTGATCACGGCATACCGGGGAGAGATACGAATGAATACGGACGAAGAAGAGACATTGATTGACCTGTCATGCATCGTGAAATTTATATACATAAGATTGCTGACAAGAGGGATGAACCCCATAGCAGCGGTCTTTAAGATCGTGAGGGCTGTGGTGATAGGATTCATGTACAAAATAAAATAGCGTATCTACCGCAAATAGATACGCCAGTGACTTGCGTCACATTAAAGATAACTCATATATAAAATATATCATCTGTGGCGCAAGGAATCAAGAGGGAGTAAGCATGAAGTTGCCTATGGATAAATTTAAAGACCTGCAGATAGGTGACCAGGTGAGGTTTTCCAATATTTATGTCCATGACAAATTAAGGGTATCCGGACAGGGGAAAGTATATGGTTTCGGGAGGTTCGATCAGACAGACCTTGTATGGGTAGATACCCGGGAAAGCGATGGACGGATGTGGGCAGTACCATATGAAAAGATCATAAAAATATAGCGCCATCTTTGGGTGCATTGTATCACGGCGCCAAAGTTGATCAATAGATATCTTCCGGCTTTTTAGCCGGAAGGGAAAGGAGAAACCGCAGGCAAAGGGCGGATAAGAAAAGATGAGGAAATTGAAGTTATTTCCCTCCCCGCACATAGAAGTGATTGTCCATGTTTCGGAGCAGATGGAACAGGATATGAAAGAGTGTTGGAAAAAAGCGCTTGAAAGAGGAAAAGAGTGCGAAACGTGCAGTTGGAAGGATGTAGAGCTTTTTGATATTGGGATGTGCGAATTAAGTGCAGTTACAAATAAAGTTTTAGGGGATGGAAGAAGGATTAGGAGATACACCGAATGTGTTAGAGTGGAGGGAGATAAGTGAAGGAGAAAAGGGTAGGAAGTATAAAGAATGTAGACCTGTCTGGCTTACGGTTCCCGGTGATAGCCGTGTATGAAAGTCCGGCAGATTTTAAGGGGAAGTGTGTGGCGAGGGTCTTTGATATGGACAAGCCGACAGACACAATTATAGTCAAGGATACGGCGGAAGAGATCAATGAGGAAATCGGCAGGAATACGCATATGGCATATATGGAGAGGGATCCCAATGACGTGCCGAGCTTGGTAGGGGTGTGGATGTAGTGAAGGCATTAATGAAATACCCGGGCAGTAAGTGGAGGATCGCAAGATGGATCATAGTCATGTTTTCGGGGAATCCATTAGTATTTGGTGGTTGGATTTTTAGGGGAGGCAGGATATGACAGAGAGAAAGAAAGTGACATATAAGCATCTGAAGAAGGGACAAGAGATCAAAGGTGTAGAATATGAAAACTGTTCTTTTGGTTTTACAGCATATGTCAAAGATATCAATCCGGCATTTGTGACGGTAGAGAAGTGGAATCCGGGAGGAACTGAAGAAAAGATCAATGCGGAGGCAATGTTCCTGATAGAGATGATGGAAGAAGAGATCCGTGAAAAGTACAATAAAAAGGCAGGGGACATAGTCCGGAATATCCAGA
>Ga0209694_1000607_pt1 | contig 52917 bp, 46 predicted proteins | sample GluameincwithD2O_FD_187499 | JGI IMG/M metagenome (GOLD analysis project Ga0209694, IMG submission 187499) | Mouse cecum microbial communities from Vienna, Austria - Glucosamine amended microcosms incubated with D2O (SPAdes) (version 2) | ecosystem: Host-associated > Mammals > Digestive system >... | reverse complement strand
CGACGAAGTCACGGATGATCCGAGAAGGATCGGAAGCCGGTACCTCTTCCTGATAAGAAAAATTGATGGAAAAATCACATGGAAGCTGGGGCTGGATTGTGATAGACTGTGCCCGTGTAATTTTGTTCGTTAGCATAAACAAATTATACAGAAAAGGCCGATCCCATTCGTGGGGATTCGGCCTTTTTTAGATTTAAGGAACTATAAAGGTGTTACAGCCCCTTTTGAACGATGAAACGACAGGTGAGCTGTGCCAAACAGGAATCCCCGCTGTATGAATCTGTGGCAGAGAGCCACAGACTATTGGCCTGGGCCACTCTGGTCGAATCTGTTATGTTCGCAGTTTTTGCCTATCTCCCTGAATTCTGGATGACAGAAGATTTTCTCTGGAGCAACTCTGTCCGGATCGTGGAAATCCACCGCACCGTGAATATCAAACCATACGATGAAGTCAATCATCCTGCCATCCATCAAAGGACAGCGAATGCACGTATCCTGTTTTTTTCATGTTGTTCCTCCACGACGTTTTATGAGTTTTGAGCTGAGTCCAGGCTTTCCACGAAATCCTGAGCTTCTTTGTCATGATTGTCAATGGTGATACGGCCGAAGTGCCAGTTCTTTGCGGTTCACATACGAAGAAGTAAAAAGCCAGCCTGATTTATACATGGCTGGCCTTTTTGATGAGTCAGGTTACTTCACAAACAGATCTGCAAGGCTGTCCGGCATCGGGTTCTCCCTGTCGAACACATCATTGTAGTGCACAATCTCAGGCGGCTTCTTCCCCGCCTTCAGATCCTGCAGCACCTGTTCCTTCCAGTCCATATGCTGTCCGTTGTCCAGGTCCATGAACGTTTTTGTAAAATAGTCACCATACTGTTCGTTCATGGCCTTCAATTCTTCTTTTGTCATACAGTCACCTCCGTCTTGCTCCTGTCACAGACGCTGTGTCAAAAACATCTCGCCTTTCATCGATACACCCGGATCATCAGATCCACAGGCCCTTATCCGCACACTCCGCTGCCCCAAACCGCAGCTGCTGAGACTCCCGGCTCCGCCGCCAGTCTCAGTGGCTGCGGCTGCTGAACACTTTGAACAGCTGCACAGCCGCAAAGCTCGCAAGCGAGAACAGAACCACCAGTCCTGCCTGCATCACAGTCATCGGCTTGACATCGAAGATTGGCTGCATCGCCGGAATGTTCAGGATTGCCGCCAGCAGGATCGCGCCAGTAATGAACGCATACACGCTGTATTTGTTGAAGGGCAGCTCCCAGACAGGCTTGCTGCCCCGCTGCGAGAATCCATGCAGCAGCCGGGACAGCGTCAGGGTCGAGAATGCCATGGTCGTCGCCATCCCGGCACTGGTCTTCAGACCGATCAGGTAGCTGGCCATGACTGCCAGGAAAATCAGCAGGCCTTCCACGCCGATCTGTGTGATCGCATCCCGGTTCAGGATCGACTCCGTGGACCGCCTCGGTTTCTGGTTGATCACATCCGGGTGATCCGGCTCCATGCCAATGGCAATCGCCGGAAGGGAATCCGTCACCAGGTTGATGAACAGCAGCTGCACCGCCGTGAAGGGATCCGGCAGAAACGCAAGGCTTGTCACCACCACCGCAATGATTGCCGACAGGTTGCCCGACAGCAGGTAAATGATGGCATTCTTGATGTTGTTGTAGACATTCCGCCCCGATTCTATGGCTTTTACGATTGTCGCAAAGTTGTCATCCGTCAAAATCATCTTCGCGGCATCCTTTGAGACCTCGGTCCCCGTGATTCCCATGGCAATGCCGATATCCGCCGCTTTCAGCGCCGGTGCATCGTTGACACCGTCTCCTGTCATCGCCACGATATCGCCTTTTTCCTGCCACGCCTTGACGATCCGGATCTTGTGCTCCGGCGCCACACGTGCGTATACAGAGATTTTGTCCAGTTTGTCCGCCAGTTCCCCATCAGACATGTGGGCCAGGTCGTTGCCCTCGATGGCCAGATCGCCATCCTGGTAGATGCCGATTTTCTTCGCGATGGCCCGCGCCGTCACTACGTGGTCCCCGGTGATCATCACCGGCTTGATTCCGGCTTTTCTCGCAGTGTGAACCGCTGCGGCGGATTCTTCACGCGGCGGATCCTGTTCTGCCACCAGCCCCACAAAGCAGAGGTCCTGTTCATCCGCCAGACCGATCCGGTGGTCTGCTTCCTCAGGCAGGTCCTTGTATGCAAACCCCAGGACCCGCAGTCCCTGCGAGGCGTACTGCTCGTTCTGCGTCAGGATCAGGTCCCGGTCCGCTTCCATGATCGGGCGCTTTTCTTTTCCCATCAGCACCGAAGTACAGCGCTTGAGCAGCTCATCCGGTGCCCCTTTGGTGTAGATGTGGTGGCGGCTGGAGACAGACATCAGCTTCCGCTCGGAATCAAACGGCACTTCCTCCACACGCTCGGCTTTGATCACGAAATCCGGGTGCGCCTTCTGGTACTGATTGAACATATCGATCAGCGCGATCTCCGTCGGGTCTCCAATGGAGGAACCGTCGGCATTCACTACGGCATTGGTATTGAGCTTTGCCGCTTTCAGCAGGATCTGCTGGGGGTAGCTGGTGCGCGCATCCATGAGCTCCACGGTATAGGGCGTCATGTCGGTGAAGACCTCCATGACTGTCATCTTGTTCTGCGTCAGGGTACCGGTCTTGTCGGAGCAGATCACCGAAATGCAGCCCAGGCTCTCCACCGCATCGAGTTTCTTCATGATGGCGTGATTCTTCACCATCTTCTGCGTCGCAATGGACAGCACGATCGTCACGATGGAGTTCAGGGCTTCGGGGATCGCCGCCACGGCCAGGGCCACGGCCACCATCAGCGCCTGCAGGAACGGCTCATGGTTCACGAACACGTGCAGGATCAGAAGCAGCACACAGAGCAGGCCGATGTAGATTGTAAGTTTCTTCGAGAAATCCTCCAGGCTTTTCTGCAGCGGTGTCTTGCGGTCCCGGGCTTCGCTGATCATCCCGGCGATCCGGCCGATCTGCGTATCCATCCCCACAGCCGTGCAGATGTATTTTCCCGTGCCGTTGGTCACAAGACCCGAGGAGAACACCATATCGGTCTGGTCGTTGATCTGCACTTCTTTGTCAATGGGGGCAGTGGTTTTTTCCACCGGCACCGGTTCACCCGTCAGGGCGGATTCATTCACCTGCAGAGACGCAGCTTCAAACAGACGGCCGTCGCCTTCGATGACATCTCCCGCCTCTACGTACACGATGTCGCCGACCGTGAGCTGGCTGGATTCGATTTCCGTCAGCCGGCCATCGCGGATCACTTTGACATGAGGACTCGACAGACTCTTGAGGCTTTCGAGAGACTTCTGGGCCTGGACTTCCTGGACGGTGCCCAGGATCGCGTTCAGGGTGATCACCACAAGTATGACCAGCGTGGAAATCAGTTCACCGGAGAATGCGGAAATGATTGCAGCGATGATCAGGACAATGACCAGCAGGTCTTTGAACTGCCCGAAAAAGATCATCAGGGGACTCGCGGGTTTTTCCTGCACGAGTTCATTCAGTCCATAGGTTTCCTGGTTCTGGACCACCTGTGCCGGTGTGAGTCCCTTGGGACTGCTGTGCAGTTCCTGGAACACAGTCTGGGTGTCTTGCTGATAGTAAGGTTTCATGTTTGCTCCCTTCAAAAAAAGGACAGGACCCGATGGGCCTGATTGTCCCATGAGTCTTGTCCTTGAAGTCCAGCCAGTACAGATCTGTACGGGGTTGTTGACTGAACTGCCTGCATGCGAAGCCCACAGGCGACTACTCCCTCATTTGTGAGTATTGTAACATTTATCCTGGGAAAAACCACGAATCGTGACCCGGGTTTTGTCCGGACATCCCTCTTCCCCGATGCCGATGACTGCGCCAGGTGCACGGTTGCAGACAGTCACGCCCTTTGTGGCAGCCACCGTTCACTCTGTCTGCAACCGAAAAACCACCGGTGCTGCGGCTGTCAGTCCGGTGGCCTGTTGCTCATGATTCTGTTCTGTTTGCCGAATGTCTTTCCACCCGTCCCATGGCCGTCACAATGCCATCTGTCACCAGCAGGCCGCCGTCTTCATACAGTGCCCAGGTTTCCAGGCCCTTTTCCTCCAGGGCCCTTTCCAGGTGTTCCCGCTGGTGTCGGTTGCCGGTGAAGTGGCACTCCAGGTCGAAGAAAAGCAGCCCCAGCCCGGTCTGCCAGGCAAAATCGACATAATCGTCGTCAGGCGTGATGTGGTAGTCCTGCAGCTGGATCATGGCCCCTGCACTGATGCCGAACAGCAGGTTGTTTTCGCGGATGGCTTTCTTCAGGCCAAACCTGCGGATCCGTTTCATGAACAGATCCGGAGCGCCGCCCGGCAATACCAGCAGGTCAGCTTCCTCAATTGCCTGCAACATCTCAGCGCGGCTGTCCCGGAATGGGCTGATCCAGGTGATGTCCCTGATGCCGTAGGACTGCAGCGGCTTCTCGTACGCTGCATGCCAGGTTCCGCCAGGCCCATAGTCCTTTTCCCAGTCTGCCTGGTCCTTCACATTGTCGAAATCCGACATGGCCAGGATGCAGGCTTTCATGCCGGGCTTGAGCACCTTCTGCAGATGCCGCCTGGCCCAGGGCTGTGCAATGTCTCCGGTATTGGTCAGAATGCTGGTCATTGCGTGTCCTTCCTGAGGCGTTTCGTGAAAAAAACATCACAGGATATATGACCGGTGCTTCCCATGAGCTGGTCTGTCTGTTCGAACCCGTGTTTTCTGTAGAAGCTCTGTGCCCTGGTCATGTTGCTGAAGGTTTCCAGGTAGCACAGGGCATAGTGGTCTGCGGCGTGCTGCAGCACAGTTTCCACCAGACGGTGGGCAATGCCTGTTCCCCGGGCTTCGGGCAGTGTGTACATTTTCTGCAGCTCGCAGACATCCTCCTCTCCCGGAAGGGGTCCAAATCCCGCACCGCCCAGGATCCGGCCCGATTCGTCTTCCGCCACCCAGTAGCGCATTTCGGGTTCTCCATAGATCTCGGAAAACCGGCCAAGGTCCGGGTCGCACCAGGCCGTGCCTTCCCGGTCGCCGCCATATTCCTTCAGACAGGACCGGATGATGGCCTCCACAGCCGCATTGTCCTGTTCTTTAATTTCCCGTATGGTCACAGTCATATCAAAGCACCTTCCTTTTCCGGATATTGTATCAGTCATTGCCGGACGCGGGAATGAAATCCAGATTTCCTGAATCAGGATTGAATCCCTTTAAAAACCTTGTTCCTCAAGAATGCAGGCAGAATTGCTGAACCGCCCTGTTCTGCTGCCATCTTTTTCGCACCATTGAAAAGCCGGAACAGGTCATTGCTGTTCCGGCTGCTGATTCTATCGTTACTGCCGCACGATTTCGGAAACCAGATCGGGATCCTTGGGTTCGGAGATCACATCCACCACTTCATTGCCGGCACCGGTCTTGGTCAGCTTGAAGTAGATCTGGCTGTCCTGCGGATGGCTGTCATCCACGATCCAGTTGTAGCTGTCAATCTCGATGTCGTAGTTCTTTCCGTTTTCCGTATTCGTGAAATATGTATCGAAGGGAAGGATGCTGTTGACAATGTCCCGTGCCTGGGTCATCGCCGCTTCAACCGTGCCTCTGTCTGCATCATCCGCCATGTTCAGGTGAATGCGCAGCGTCGCGCTTTTCAAGTTGTCCGTCACGGATTCCACACCGCCGATCCCCGACAGCTCCTGCTGGATCTGGTCGAGCTGGGACTGCTCGATTTTCGGGTTCAGGTCCCCGGAATCAAACCGGACGCCCACCACCGGCTCGTTCTGTTCTTCCATGGATGTGAGCAGCACGTAGCCGACAATCACACAGGGAATCGCAATGATGATCAGCGTGATCCAGACCAGCAGGTGGCCCTGCTTCTGCCTGGGCTGCCGGGGCGTTTTGACCTTCCGTTGTCTTTTGTTTGATGCTTTGTTCGGTTCTGCCATTGCTGCCTCCTGTCAACCGTCAGTATAGCATACTGTCACGCTGCGTGACCCTTGCGCTTTTCTAACGTTTTGCCAGTTCTTCACGAATCAGCTCATTGGTCCGCTTCGGGTTGGCGGTCCCTCTGGACTTCTTCATGACCTGCCCTACCAGGAAGCCAATGGCGCGGTCCTTGCCCGCCTTGTAGTCTTCAATGGATTTCGGGTTGGTATCCAGGACCTCGGTGACAAGGGCCAGGATTGCGCCTTCATCCGTCACCTGCTTCATGCCCTTTTCCTCGACGATCTTTGCCGGTTCCTTCCCGGAAGAAAGCATGTCTTCAAACACCGTCTTGGCCTGCTTCCCGGAAATGGTGCCATCCGCCACCAGGTTCACCAGCTGCGCCAGGTGTTCCGGGGTCACCCCTGCACTGGCAAAGGTGCGGTTGTCCCGATTCAGGGCAGCGGAAAGATCCCCGATGACCCAGTTGGCAGTCTTCTTGGCGTCTTTGGCTGTCTTTGCAGCTTCCTCATAGTAGTCTGCCATGGCAGGATCGGCCACCAGGACCTGGGCATCGTATTCCCCCAGTCCATAGTCTTTCATGAACCGTGCCCGGCGGGCTGCCGGCAGCTCTTCCATGCTGTCCTGGATGTCCCGGATCCAGACGGGATCCAGCTGGATCGGGAAAATATTGGGTTCCGGGAAATACTTGTAGTCCACGGCCCCTTCCTTTTTCCGCATCAGCACCGTCGTCTTCTGACTCTCGTCATACCGGCGCGTGGCCTGCTCCACCCGGCCGCCTTCGTCCAGGATCCGGCTCTGCCGCTCGATTTCCGCTGCCACGGCCTTCTGCACATTGGCGATGGAGTTCAGGTTCTTGATCTCGGTCTTCGTGCCCAGGCTGTCATCTGCAGAGAGGGAAATGTTGACATCGCACCGCATGGATCCTTCTTCCATCTTGACATCCGATACGTTCAGGTACAGCAGGATCTGCCGCAGCGTATCCACATAGGCTGCGGCTTCTTCGGCCGAATGCATATCGGGACGGGACACAATTTCCACCAGGGGCACACCCGCCCGGTTGAAGTCGATGTACGTCCCTGTTTCCCGGTGGAACTGCTTCGCGGTGTCTTCCTCCATATGGATGCGTTCGATCCGGATCCGCTTCGATCCCTCTTCTGTCTCGATCTCCACGTAGCCGTCCCGGCCGATGGGATGAAACTGCTGCGTGATCTGGAATCCCTTGGGCAGATCGGAATAGTAGTAGTTCTTCCGGTCAAACTTCACCAGGGGATCAATGTCGCAGTGCAGGCCGGTGCAGGCCTTGATGGCCAGCCGGACAGCCTCTTTGTTCACGCTGGGCAGTGTACCGGGCATCGCCAGGTCCACCACACTCGTGCAGGTGTTCGCCGTTTCCCCGAATTTCACCGGGGCACCGGAGAACATTTTGGTCCCTGTTTTCAGCTCACAGTGGATCTCGATGCCGATGGTGGTCTTGTACTTACTCATGACTCGTTTCCTCCAGAATTTCCTCCATGCCGGCGGCGACATCAAACATCATCTGTTCCGCAAAGGGCTTTGCGGCGATTTCCACCGCAAAGGGCAGGCCGTTCTCCCGGCCCATGGGCAGAACCATGGACGGATAGCCGGTGAAGTTTGCCAGCTGCATGTGCTCTTCCACAAATTCGTCCTGGCCGAAACGCACATCACTGCTTTCCTCGAGCAGCGGGGCCACTGTCGGCGCAGCGGGACAGATCACTGCATCCACGCCGTCGAACATCTGCGCATAGGCATCGGAAATCAGCCGGCGGATCTTCTGAGCCTTCCGGAACAGGCGGTCCTGGTTTTCTTCAAACAGAGAATAGGAACCGATGACAAACCGGGCACGGACGTAGCTGGAGAATCCCGCGGTTCGGGAGGCAGTCATGACATCCTCCACACTCTCCCCGGGTTTGCGGACGCCGAAACGGATGCCGTCCAGGTTGGAGTGGTTGGCGGCGGCTTCACTGTTGGCAATGGTCTTGTACACCGGGGCAATGAGGTTCATCAGCTGCTCAGGCATGGATACGTGCACGATCTTCGCGCCGGCGGCTTCCATCTTCTTCACCAGGTCTGCAAAGGCCTGGCGGATCACGGGATCCTGCACGGCATCCGCCACAGTGTCGAACACCGCAATGGTCTTCCCTTCCAGCGAGGGATCCAGTTCGGCTTCATAGTGGCCAACGGGTTCCAGGCTGCTGGTCATGTCATGGTCATCGCGTCCGGCAAGAATCTCCAGGGCTGCGGCTGCATCCCGGACTGTGGTGGTGAAATATCCTACATGATCCAGGCTCGAGGCATAGGGAATGATCCCGTACCGGGAGATCCGCCCATAGGTGGGCTTGACCCCGATCACACCGTTGTAGCTGGCGGGCTTCCGTACAGAATCTCCCGTGTCAGACCCGATGGCCAGCGGTGCAGCCTGTCTGGCTGCCAGGACGGCACTGCCACCGGAGGAACCGCCGGAAATCCGGTCGTGGTCCCAGGCATTGTGCACGGGTCCGGTCGCCGCATTGCGGTTGGTCCCGCCCATGCCAAGTTCGTCCATGCTGGCTTTGGCCACCGGCGTGAATCCGGCTTCCTTCAGCTTCGTGACAATCGTCGCATCATACACAGGCACGTAGTTGTCCAGGATCTTGCTGCTGGCCGTGGTCCGGCTTCCCTTCGTGCTGATGTTGTCCTTCAGGATCACGGGAATTCCCGTTTCGGGGGCATCGTCGATCACGGTGACCGCCGCATTGAGCTCCGGCTGCAGGTCATGGATGCGCCGCAGGCTTTCCTGCACGCTGACAGTCTGTTCAAAGGCCATGCTATTTCACCACCTTCGGGACATGCACGTGACCCATGCGGACATCGTCGGCATTGGCCAGCGCCTCCTTCTGGTCCAGGGTTTCGTTTTCCACGTCTTCCCGCAGGAAGACAGTCGGTGTCTCAAAGGGCCAGATCATGGGTTCCACACCCTCGGTGTCCACCTGCTCAAACAGATGCACCTGGGCTTCCACTGCTTCGAAGTCCTTCTTCAGGGCCTCAATCTCCTCATCCGTCAGACTGAACTTCAGGTCCGAAGCCAGTTTGCGGAAGTATTCCGTACTGAATTTCTCCATAAGATTCCTTTCGTTGCCCTATGCCGCACTCACGAATTCCAGCGTGGTGCTGCGGGCCATTCGCCGGCCCATGGCATAAGGCTGATCATTGTTGATGATCGTCACATGATATTCCACGTCTGTGTCCGTGAACGTACCGAAACTGCTTTCGACTTTCTGTGCCGCTGCCATGACCTCCGACAGCATTTTACCGTGTGTCGTGATTGTCAGGTCCAGCCGGGAGGGCTCCCCGTTGAGCATGCGGCAGGTCCCGGTGACAAAGGTGTTGTCTGCCAGGACCGACCGGACATCATCCTTGAAGGTATTGAATTCCTGGGCCAGCTGCCCGGCCTGTTCGGTGAAGGCAGAAGACGGCACCGTCAGCGTGGTTTCCTTCACGGCGGTGAACTTGCCCCCGGTGGATCCCTGCGGATACCACCCCTCCATGACGTAGCCGCCGTTGGAGGCCGCATCGCCGGAATCCAATTCGTAGGCTGCCACAAGAATCGGGATCCGGCTGGATACTTCGTTGAACCGCTCCCGCATGTAGGTCACGAGCTTGTTCGACGTTACTTCGATGTAGCTGCGCAGCTGCTCGTCGCCGATCTTGTGCGACTCGCCGTTCTGGGTCACGCTGTCGTTGACCACCAGTGACAGGGAAATTCCCGCCAGGCTGTCTGCCCGGTACCAGTCCACCTCATAAACATCCACCAGGATGATGGCTCCCTGCACCACACCGTTTCCCGTGTCGAAGGATTCGTTGTTGTTCGGGTTCAGGCCGTTGGGGTTGTCATCCCGCAGGGTGCCCAGCAGCCCGCGGGATCCGTCCGTCGCATCCAGCTCGTCAAAATCCAGGAAGGTGTGGGTCCGGAACGTCACGTCCGAGGGCGGAAAGTACTGCCGGGACAGATCCATCAGTCCCCGTTCGGCCTCGAACCGCACATCTTCGCTGTTGAGGAGCCCGACGTGCTTGGCGGGGGTATCGGAGTTCACAAAGGGCTGCGCCGCTTCATATTCCGCCTGCACCGCTGTCGTGGAATCTGCCTGGCAGCCTGACAGGACCAGGATGCCGGCCAGGGCCAGGGACGGCAGGACGCGGCTATGCGACATGGCCTGCCTCCTGCAGGAACTCTGCTTCCGGCATCGTGGCAACGCCCAGTTCCTGTGCCTTTGCCAGCTTGCTGCCGGCTTTGTCCCCGTAGATCACCAGGTCGGTTTTCTTCGAGACAGAACCGGCGACACTCGCGCCCAGGGATTCCAGCAGGGCCTTTGCCTCATTGCGGCTCATGCCGGACAGCGTTCCGGTGAGCACCACGGTCTTTCCTGCAAAGGGCGAGGACACAGACGGCACTTCCTTCGGGGCCTGCACCATGTTCAGCCCGGCTTCCTTCAGGGACTGGATCAGGCCCTGGTTGGCCGGCTGGGCAAACCAGGTGGTCAGGCTCTCGGCTGTTGTACCGCCAATGTATTTCACGGCTGCCAGCTCTTCCTTCGTGGCCGCCATGATGGCATCCATGGACCCGAAGGCATCGGCAAGCAGGCCCGCGGCTTTCCGGCCCACGAGCCGGATCCCCAGGCCGAAGAGCAGGTCTGCCAGGGAACGCTGCCGGCTGCCGTCAATGTTGGCCAGGAGCTTGTCGAATCCCTTGTCGCTCCACCCGTGCAGTGCCAGGATCTCCTCCCGTTTCTCTGCCAGGTGGTAAATGTCCTGGATCGTATCCAGCAAGTGCGCCTCATGCAGCTGGCAGACCTTCTTTTCCCCCAGCCCGTCAATGTTCATGGCTTCCCGGCTCACAAAGTGGATCAGGCTGCCCAGCACCTGTGCCGGACAGTCCGGGTTGGTGCAGAAGTGATCCGCTTCTTCCGGCAGCCGGATAAGTTCGCTGCCGCAGACAGGACACGTATCCGGGAAGACATAGGGGACCTGTGTCCCGTCCCGCTGTTCCTTCACGCTGGCAATGACCTCAGGTATGATGTCGCCGGCTTTCCGGATGATCACCGTATCCCCGATCCGCAGGTCCCGGTCCCGGATCAGGTCCTCGTTGTGCAGGCTGGCCGCAGACACGAGGGTGCCGGCCACCCGTACAGGCGTCAGCACTGCATTGGGTGTGGCCACGCCGGTCCGGCCAATGGTGAGGAAGATGTCATCCAGACGGGTCTGCACTTCCTGCGCCGGGTACTTGTAGGCAATGGCATACCGCGGGGTCTTGGCATTGAGACCCAGGGCTTCCTCCTGCTCCAGGCTGTTGACCTTGATCACCACGCCGTCGATTTCATAGGGCAGGCCGCTTCTTTTCTCCCGGATTCTTTCGATGAATGCCCAGATCTCGTCCACCGTGTCACATACCGCAAAGTCCATGTTCACCGGGAACCCCATGTCATGCATGGCCTCCAGGGCTTCGGCCTGTGTATTGATGCCGTGCTCCAGCGCATTCTGGTACCAGTACAGGAAAATCTCCAGGTTCCGGCTCGCAGCCACGGAGGTGTCCAGATTGCGGATGGATCCGGCAGCCGCATTGCGCGGATTGGCAAACAGCGGCAGGTGCAGGGTGGTCTGCACTTCGTTGAGCCTCTCAAAGCTCACCTTCGGCATGTAGACTTCCCCGCGGACCTCCACATGACCGGGTGCATCGATATACATGGGTACTGACCGGATGGTGCGGACATTGGCTGTCACGACCTCCCCGGTCAGTCCGTCACCCCGGGTCACCGCCCGGACAAACCGCCCGTCTTCATAGTGCAGGGCCATGGCCAGACCGTCGTACTTGCATTCCGCCACAAAGGAGGCGCCGGGAAACTCCTTCCGGACCCGCGCCACAAATTCCTCCAGCTCTTCCCGGGAAAAGATGTCTCCCAGAGACAGCATCCGTCTGGCGTGGGTATATTTCTCGAACCCAGGCAGGATCGCGCCAATGACGCGCTGTGTCGGCGAATTGGGATCCGCCAGCTCCGGGTGCCCGGCTTCCAGGTCCTCCAGCTCGTGCATAAGCCGGTCGTACTCCTGGTCTGTCACCGTGGGCGCATCCTGGATGTAGTATTCTCTCGCGTAGGTTTCCAGCTGCTTTCTCAGCTGCTGTATTCTCAGGGCTTCGTCCATTCAGCCACCGTTATCCTTTCACCTTCTGCAACGAAGGATGGTGCATGTTCAGTTTCCGCACCCCGTTGGGATGGCCGAAGGCCACCGACACAATGTCTTTCTGCACATCCGTGACCACCCCGGCGCCGTAGACTGTATGCTCCACATGGTCTCCCTTCCGCAGCCTGGTCGTGGGCTTTGGCGTACGTCCGCGAGATTTCCGGCTCTGTCCCTGCGGGCTTTTGTGCACCGGGTAGTTGTCCAGCGGGGTCGATTCCTGCTTCACATAGTCCTCCGGGATCTCCTGGATGAACCGGCTCGGGGTCTTGTGCCTGTCCAGCTGGAAGCTGTAGCCGCTGTTCCAGGACAGGTACAGGGCCTTCTTTGCCCGGGTCATGGCCACATACATCAGCCGGCGCTCTTCCTCCAGCCCGTCCCGGCCGGCTTCTTCCATTGCCCGCAGGGAGGGAAACACCCCTTCGTTCAGGCCCACGATGTGCACCTGTTCAAACTCCAGACCCTTGGCGGCGTGCACCGTCATCAGCGACACGGCATTGCCCGCTTCCTCGTCCCTGTCCGTGAACAGGCTCAGGTCCTGGAGATATTCCTCCAGGGTGAGGTCCGGGTTTTCCTGCAGAGCCTGCCGGATGTCGGCCTGCAGTTCCTCGATGTTCTCTTCCCTGTCTTCTTCCCGGGTGTCCTTGAGCATGGCCATGTATCCGGAATCAAAGGCCATGCGCATCATGAGTTCATCCAGCGGCACGCTGGCCCGCAGAGATTTCATCTCATCCACCAGCTCCACGAAGGGGGCGAACTTTTTCGCCGCCGCACCGGAGACTGTCTGGGGATCGCGCAGGACCTCCAGCAGGTTCAGGCCGCGGTCCGCTGCCTCCTTCTGGAGTTTTTCCACGGTCCGGGCGCCGATCCCGCGTCGGGGCACATTGATGACGCGCATCACCGCCAGGTCCAGGGACTTCTGTGCCGGATCTTCCGGATCGGGCTCCGTGATCAGCTTCAGGTAGGACAGCATGTCCTTGATCTCCTGCCGCTCATAGAACCGGATCCCGCCATAGATGCGGTACGGGATCCGCAGCTTTCCCAGCACCCGTTCAATCCCCCGGGAGAGGTAGTTGCTGCGGTAGAGCACCGCGATGTCCCGGTACTCCAGGCCCTCTTTCCGGGCCCTGGTGATGTCCCGGGCCACCTGCAGCGGTTCCTGGGATTCATCCTGTGCCTGGAATGTCTCGATTTTCCGGTCTGATTCAATGCTGGAAAAGAGGTCTTTCTCAATGCGGCCGTGATTGTGCGCGATCAGCGCGTTGGCAGCATCCAGGATGGTCTGTGACGAGCGGTAGTTCTCGTTGAGGATCACCGTGCGGGTATTGGGGAAATCCCGGGCGAAGTTCAGGATGATGTCCACCGCCGCTCCCCGCCAGGTGTAAATGGTCTGGTCCGGGTCGCCCACCACGCACAGGAACGCATCCGGGCGCTTGAGAAGCCGGATGATGTCATACTGAACCGGGTCCACGTCCTGGAATTCATCCACATGAATGTAGTCCAGGCGGTTCTGCCACTTGTCCCGCACTTCCTGATTTGTGCCAAGCAGGTGCCGGGTCTTGAGCAGCAGGTCATCGAAATCCATGGCTTTCATGTCCTCAAGCTGCCGTTCATAGAGTTCATAGGCTTTGGCTTCCGGGCCGTCGGTCTGGTCCTGCGCTTCTTCCGGTGAGTACCCGGCGGTTTTCCAGCCGGAAATCTTTCCCAGGACTGCGGATGGCGGAAACGTGGTGCGGTCCATGTCCAGTTCCTTATATATAGTGCGCAGCATGGACTTCTGGTCGTCGCCATCCAGGATCGTGAAGTTCTTCGGATAGCCGATGGCGGACGCATCCTCCCGGAGAATCCGGACACAGAGGGAGTGGATCGTGGAGATCCGGACATCCCTGGCTGCGTCCTGCAGCAGGGTCTGCAGGCGTTCCTTCATTTCCCGGGCGGCTTTGTTGGTAAAGGTTATCGCAAGGATCCGCCAGGGGAGGATCCCGTTGTCGACGAGACTGGCAATGCGTGCCATGAGCACCCGGGTCTTGCCGGACCCTGCCCCGGCAATGATCCGGACATCCTTGTCCAGTGTCAGGGCGGCTTCTTTCTGCGGGGCATTGAGGGAATCGATTACAGAACTCATTTTCTTATCACCTCTGTCCAGTATACTATTCTGCGGCAAACTCAGGCAATTGCCCGTGTGCGACAGACAGCCATCCGGACAGCGAATGTCAGTGCCCGCATGTCTGTGTCCGGCGCTCTTCGAACCGGTCCATGATGTCCTGCAGACTCACCTGTGCCATGCGGGACTCAAAGGCGTTCTGCAGGGCATCATACTGCTCCTGCAGGGCATACTGGATGTGGACACCTTCCCGGCAGTCGGGATTGGTGTGGGTATCCAGATGGAGCAGCGGCGTTTCGTGTTCCATGATCCGGTAAATGTCCAGCAGCGAGATCTCGCCGGGTGCCCTCAAAAGGACCGGATCCGCTTTCCCGCGACAGGAAGACAGGAGTCCGCCGTTGCGCAGCTGACTCATCAGCTTGCGGATATGGGCCGGGCTGCTGGCGGTGCTCTTTGCCAGCGCCTGACTGGACAGGTTGCCCTCATGCAGAGCGATCAGGACAAGAATGCGGACGGCATCAGCCGTTCGTGTTGAATACTGCATACACAACCTCCGGTTCAATAAGTTGTATTCGTTACGATTACATGATAGTCTGTTTCCGAAAAGAAGGTACCATGAATGAACAAATCTGAATACAGCCATGCAGAGTTTCTGCTGGAAAAAATCCGGGAAGCAGACGCTGTTCTGGTTGGGGCAGCCTCCGGCCTGTCCGCGGCAGACGGCAGGCGGTTCTGGTACGAAGACGATGAAGAATTCCGGAAGGTGTTTGGCCCCTTCCGCGACAAATATGGGGTGCGTCCGCATTCGATGCGTTCTATTATCCCTACCGGACAGAAAATGAGCGGTGGGCGCTGAATGCGACGCTGATCCACCACCTCTATGAGACAAAGGCCGGCCAGGTCTACAAAGACCTGATTGTCCTCCTGCAGGACAAGCCCTGCCACATCATGACCACCAACCAGGACTTTCTGTTTTTCCAGGACTTTCCCGCAGACAAAATTTCCACCATCCAGGGCGACTGGCGCTATTCCAGCGACAGGATGGCGGACGCATCGACCGGATCTGGGACAACCGCAAAATGGTCGATGAAATGTATGCCCATCTGACGGAAGGCGGCACCTGGCTTCCGGATGAATACATTCCGAGGGACACGGAAGACGGCAAGCCTCTCATGCCCTGGGTCCGGCATCCGGGATTCCCGGAAAAGAGCATGTACAACAGACAGTATGAAATGATCCGGAATTTTCTGGACCGCTGGAAAGGAAAGAAGATCCTGTTCCTTGAACTGGGTGCAGGCCGCATGACACCCATGTTCATCCAGGAGCCGTTCTGGCAGCTGACCTGCCAGCTTCTCTTTGCCTGCTATCTCTCCATCAACCCGAAAGATGCCCTGCTTCACGAAGTTCTTGAGAACAAGGGACGGGCGATTCACGAAGGGATCGCGGAAGTCTTCCGGGATGCAGTCGAACTGAAGGAGAAAGAGCAGAAGGAGGACCGCCAATGACGCAGCACACCGCACTGGAACAGGCAGCACAGTGGCTGAAAGATGCCGACGGGATCGTCGTGTGTGCCGCCAACGGCCTCTCCATGGCCGCAGGATTTGCGATCCTGCGGCCCGGTTCCCGGTTTGACAGCCGGTTTTCCGATTTTGTCCAGAAGTACGGGATCCGGACTCCGCTGCAGGGTCTGCAGACATCATTTCCCCGGCCCGAAGAGTTCTCCCGGTTCTACAGCAGACTCATCAGCGGGATCCACTACGACAAGCCGGTTTCACCTGTCATGCACACGCTGCGCTCCATCTGCAGCCTGCACCCGACCTTTGTGCTGACAACCAATGTCGAAGACCGGGTTGTGCAGGCCGGGTTTCCGGAACAGTCGGTGTTTTACCTGGAGGGCCGCCTGACATACCGGGCAAATCACACACCACTGCAAAAGCAGGACCTGGCTGAAATCACGTCAGGTGACCAGCTGGAAACCGCCGGCTATCCTGACAGCAGGCAGTTTCAGGAAAAACTGCGGGACCTGAACCGGTTTCTGGCCGCTCATCCCCGGTTTGTCATCCTGGAACTGGGCGTTTCTGCCGGCAACGGGTTTCTGCGTCCCCTGATCAGTCAGATGCTGCAGGCATTTCCCGCCAGCCGCCTGGCAGAATTCAACCTCCAGCCCAATCCCGTGCCGGTACAGATCCGGCACCGCGTTGTGCAGGTGGACGGTGACCTGGAGCAGAATCTCGATGGCCTTGCCCGCATCCTTCTGCCGGAAGCCTCCGGATCACAGGATGGAACGTCATGAAAAAAAGCCGCAGATGGCGGCTTTTTGTTTTGTCCTGCGTTCAGAGTGTCCGTCTGCGGACAGTGAGCTGCATCTGCAGCTGCCAGGGACTCTCCCGTTCCATGAGGCCGGCATCATGCAGCTTGCGATAGGGACCGCCATAGAAGGAAACACGGGCCGACAGGATCCGCCGTTCCCTCTGCCAGGTATCCACAGAAGGGCAGAGGTCTGCGGGAACGTCTCCCACCCGGATCCCATGCACATAGACGTCATAGCCTGCCTCTGCCGGAACCAGGGTTCCGCTGAACGTATCCGGTTCATATTTCCAGCAGGGCGTGAGACTGTCTGTCTCCGGCTGATCGTACTCATCCGAAAGAGCCAGGAGATCCGGAAACTGTCGGGAACAGGCTTCCGTGCCCGAAAGCGAAAACCGCTTCACAAAGCGGTCCGATGGCACGGCCGGCATGGATGCAGGCAGAGTCCCCTGTGCACAGGGAATGCCGGAAATCTTCCAGGTGATCATGCCTGCCATGAACAGGCAGAACAGCAGCTCCACCGACTCCCGGACGGGCAGCAGGGCTGTCAGAGTCAGCAGGCAGAGAGCCTGGATCCAGTGTCTGTATAGTGCCATCTCCAGCCTCCTTTCCCGGTGAAGCACAGCCCGTAAGCTGATTCAAGTATAGCGCTTTCATGTTAAGAAAAACCGAAGTTTTTCCAAAAGAACCGGCGGCAATTCGACATTCGGAGCATTTGGCAATCCCTCTGTCATAACTGGTTCAGCCGGGTGAAGGATGCTGTCCGGTCCCGGAGCCATGTCATGCGTTACCGGTCTATGTTACTATGGAACAAGGTGATACGCATATGAAGAAACAGAAAAAAGAACGAGAAGATTCCCGGGACCTGTCCGGGGATCTGGAACATAATACCGGAGCGGCTACACAGGCAGCCACCGATGAAACGGTAAGCCCGGATTCGGAGCGGACCTACACCCTGCACACAGAACAGGCAGGTGATCCGGCCGGGACAGAACCGGAGGATCCCTTTGCCGGAACAGAAGGCGCCAGCGAGCATTTCCGCACGAAAGACTCCCGGACAGGCGGACGCAAAACCGCCAGGACCCCGCAGAAGCCAAAGGAAGGCCGCAAGTGGCCGGATTTCCTGCTGTGGGGACTGGCCACGCTGCTCTCTGTCCTCTTTTCCCTGCTTCTCTACCAGATGGGCATGCTCACCATCCAGATCCTGGTGTGCATCTGTGTCATCCTGCTGCTCACGGACCTGATCCTGCTGATCCTGCTCCTGCGGCGCACGCAGGTGCGCTGGACCACCTGGGTCTGGCGGGTGTTTGCGGTGATCATGAGCGCCTGTCTGGCCTTCGGCAGCTTCACGATCTACAACACATGGAATGCTCTGAGCACCATCACTGGCAGCAATGCTTCGTCCGCTACCCTGAAAGTGGACCTGCTGGTGCCGGCAGATTCGGGGGTGTCGAAGGTCACGGATCTCGTCCGGAAAAAAGTGGGGTATTCCACCCGGGCGGATGAAACCGTGGTGGCCTATGCCCTGAACCAGATCAGCACGCAGATCAACGAAGTGGAGTATGTGGATTACAGCGACTACAGCCAGCTTTATGACGACCTGCGGGATGGTACGATCGATGCCATGCTGCTGCCGGCCACGCGGTACAACCTGCTGCAGGAACAGTACAAGGATCTGAAGAAGGACACAAAGGCCATCGCCCAGTATGAAACCACCAGGACGCTGACCCCCACCTCCAATTCCGCGCTGGACATTTCCCGGGAACCCTTTGTGGTGTATGTGGCAGGGATCGACGCGGGAGACGACCCCTCCATTGACGGACGCAGCGACGTGAACATCCTGGTCATGGTGGACCCGGTCAACAACTCCATGACGACGGTCTCCGTGCCCCGGGACAGCTATGTCCCCAACCCGGCCTACAACAATGGATCGGACAAACTGACCCATCTGGGCAATGACGGGGCGGACAATTCCATCCTCGGGCTGGAGGAAGCCTTCGGGATTGAAATCGACTACTATGCCAAGGTGAATTTCCAGTCCCTGATCCACATCGTGGATGCCCTGGGCGGCGTGGAAGTGGATGTGAAGCTGGACTTCACGGAACAGGACGAAAACCGATCCTTCAAGAAGGATGACCTGATCACGCTGAAAAAAGGAAAGCAGGTCCTCAACGGCAAGGAAGCCCTCGCCTATGCCAGGCACCGGAAGACCGCCGGCTACGGCACGACCGGACGGGAAAATGCCCAGCAGGACATCATCCGGGCGATCATGAAAAAGCTCACCACCGCCGAAGGCATCTCACGGATCAACCAGCTCATGGAAGCGGCACAAAAATATGTGGCCACTGACATGCCGCTGCCGGCAATCCAGAAATTCATTTCCCAGCAGCTGAAAAACGTGCAGCCCTGGACAGTGGATTCCATGACGCTCAAGGGCGGCGCCGATGCCACCCTGACCACGGTATCCATGCCCTCTTTGCCCCTGTCCTGCTACCTGCTGTCACCGGAGGACATCACCAAGGTATACAACGCTTATGCCCGGATGTTCGACGACACAAAGATGAAGGCCTTCAGCTTTGACCTGACAAAGGATCCGCAGCCGAAGATCACGTATGCAGTTGAACAGGAAGTCAGTGAATACATGATCACGTCGGCGGATGCAGACCGACTGAGTCCCTACTCCGTCTATTACGGCATTGACCGCGTGGATTCCAGGTCGGCGGACCGCAGCGAGACCCGGGCACAGGAAAAGGCCATCGACATCGTGGTGCCAAGCTACACCCCGCCGGTCTATGTTCCCGAATACGTGGACCCGGGTCCTTCCTACACGGAACCCGTCACCCCTGCACCCTCACCTTCACCAGAACCGGAACCGACACCAGCTCCGGAACCGACACCGACTCCCACGCCTGACCCCACCCCCACACCGGATCCGGCCCCCGCGCCCGATTCCGGTACTTCCGGCGGGTCAGGAACAGATACCGCTGCAGTCGGCGAAGGAACAGACTGACAGCCACTGCACACTACAGAAAGCCCTCCGGCCGCTGGACCGGAGGGTTTCTTCCTGTATGGGATTTCAGTCCAGACGGATGTCCTGGTCCTGATACGCAGGATTGGAAAGGACGTCTGCATCCAGTCCTTCAAACAGGGCCTGTGCCTCCCCGTTTCCCTGCAGCTGTCAGAGCAGCCATGCTGTGACATAGCCATCGGCAGCATCCAGCATATCGCCGTGGGCTGTGTCTTTCCGCCGCATTGCCGCAGAGGAACCGGCCAGCCGGTTCTGGATTTCCTTCAGCTGGTCCCGGTCACGACCCAGCCATCCCCGCCGCCGGTAGTCTGTCAGGCAGATCCTGGCTTTCATCGGCGACGGCTTTTGGATACTATACTTCATGCTTTGAAAAATTTTGCGTGGCTGTCTGTTCAAATTCCGCCGTTTCAAAGGGTCCGTTTTCCAGGTATCTCTGCCCGGCCTACGTACCAGCCTTCACAGTTTTCTGATAATCCGGCGACACGGCCGGCCTGTTCTTCAGCAGATCCGGAAGCAGGCCAGGGGCTGCAGCCAGAACAGACAGGATGGCCAGAATGACTTTCATGGTTTTTTCATTGCGCCTGCACAAGACTGCAGGCAGACCAGGTTTTCCGGCAGTCTGGATGGCAGTCTCAGTCCTTGCCCATGATAAAAACGGAACAAAATCCGGTCAAGACACACGGCTGCCCGAGGGAAAAATGATACGGTACTCCGGCTGTGTCCCGGCTCATGTCTGCCAGATCTGGCTGCTGTCATGAGACAACAGACCGGTCTGTTCCGGTTCATGGAACCGTTTACCGTCACTTTATGACGCATTTGTAAGACACACTCCTGCTTTTGCGGTATTTTTTTGACAATTGTGCCAATGTTTCACGGTATTATGGAACAGAAAGCGGAAAGGGGGACTGCTTATGTCAAAACAGCTGCCGCCACTGCCGGACGGCCGTGCATCCAGGATCCGCGTCAGGCGCCGCCTGCGCCGGGACAGACTGACCGCCCTGCTGCTGGTCATGCTGGTCGCAGTCGCCGGATTCCATACACTGGAACAGTTCTTTGTCCATGACACCTATGCCTTCATTTCTCCGGAAAGCGAAGCGGTGAACCATGAACCCATGATTGCCGACTACGCCGCCCGGTATGGCATCCAGGACTACAAGCCCTGGCTGGTGGCCATCGTGGATGTGGAGTCCGGCGGACAGGGCGAAGATGTCATGCAGTCCAGCGAGTCCCTGGGACTGGACCCCAATTCCCTTACCACCGAGCAGAGCATTGACCAGGGCTGTTCTTACTTTGCCACGCTGCTGGACAAGGCACATACCCTTGGCGTGGATTTCAATGCCGTGCTCCAGGCCTACAATTACGGAGCCGGCTATCTGGACTATGTGGCAGCCCATGGAGGCATACACACAGGAACTCGCGGAATCCTTCGCAAAGGAGCAGTCCGGCGGCAAGACAAAAACCTACATGAATCCCGTGGCCATCAAGGCCAACGGCGGCTGGCGCTACGACTACGGCAATATGTTCTACGTGACCCTGGTCCACAACGCCGTCGATTCTCTGTAATCCCCACCCGGTTCTTTCAAAGAGCCGGGTTTTTAAGTTCACCCTTCAGGACCCCGCCGGATTCGCCGCAGTCCCTGCAGACAAGCCTGTCTTCCCTCTCCCGTCAGCTCTATGAACAGAAACAAAAAACTGCGTCGGTTCAGCGCAGTCTTTCATAATTCAGGCAGACAAGCCCGTCACTCTCGGATACCCGCTTCAGTGTCAGCGGCATCGACGGGATACCGGTCTTGAACAGACGGACCTGCGACCCCCGGATCTCCGGGACGACCACCAGTTCATACTCATCGATCAGGTCTGCCTTCATCAGCTTGTGGATGGTCTTCGGGCCGGCACAGATCCAGATGGTCTTCCCTTCCTGGTCCTTCAGCGCCCGCAGGCACTCCGCCGCATCCCGGGTGTCAAACTGCACCCCGGTCGAATGCCTGACGGGCCGCGGACTCAGCACCGTGATCTGACCGTTCGCATCCAGCCCCGGCTCCAGTTTTTCCCAGACATGAGTGTCGAACAGGAACGACTGCCCTCTGGTATCCGGCAGCCAGTCCATCTCATCCAGCAGGCAGCCATCCAGGGATACGGCGGTGAATAATCTGGCTTTCCTCACCGGCATCACCTCTGGGGCACGAATCCCGACTGACGGATGCAGTCCTTCAGGTACGGCACATACTTGTCGCTGTTGGCAATCGCATGAATATACAAGTGGTCTTCGTCTTTGCGGATCACGGCTTCGACCACCGCAAACCCGTCTTCTTCCCAGTCATCCATCCACAGCATGCCGCCTTCTTCCATGTGCGGTTCCTGGTCCATGACCTGGGCTTTGTCTGTCAGGATGTGGTCATCCTTCGATGCCTGGATCAGCCACGACCACTCCCCTTCTTCCTTGTAGGGAGCCATGAGATTGACGGAATTCGTCACGGGATCAAAACTGCGCTCGGCAGCCCCGGGGGCTACGACCTGACAGTCCGCAAACAGGTGATAGACATCCCGGCTGCGGTACTGCACCGCCGGCCCCGCCATTTTCGGGCAGTCCTTCAGGCGGTCTTCCCTGCCCAGCAGGTTGATGAGCAGAAAATACGTATCCACCGGCAGCGGCAGGGCCGGGTCCTTTTCATGCGCGATCTCCAGATAGTCGCAAATCTCGTTGGCGGTCTTGATCGTCGCATCGTTCATGACCGTGTATTCGCCCACGCCTTCCTTCGCCAGCAGGGTCAGAGCCGCATTGCGGTAGAACCGGGCATCCCGGTCCCAGTCATTCCAGACATAGAAGTAATCCATCAGGTCGTGCAGCTCCATGGACTGGAATTCCTTCTTTGACAGCGGCCCCCGGCTGGTCAGGATCTCGTCGTCCTCCGCCTTCGGCAGGAAATACGTCTCGTCATACAGGTAGTTTTTCCGCCGGAAATCCGGATCCGTCAGGATCAGGTTCCGGATGTAATCCAGCTCGTTTTCATAGACATGGTGCAGACGGTGGAAATCTTCGTCGTTCGCGTATTCCAGGTCGTCAATCAGCTCGTATTTCCCCGGCTGTTCCTCTTCGATGTCCTTGAAGATATCCACACAGAAGGCATGGAAGCCCGCCCCCGCATGACGGGTGTTGGCTGTGAGTGTCACATCCCGGTCTTCCTCCGTCACCAGGATCTTGCCCTGGGGGCACACCAGGATTTCCACGGCATCCCCGCGTTCCTCCGCCTGGATGCCTTCCCGTTCGCAGATCGCGCCAATGATCTGATACAGTTCTTCTATTTCCTTCGGACTCCGGTCCCTGCAAATCAGCTGTACAAACATGCTGTCTCCTTCTTTCTTCTTCCGGGCCTCCTGCAGAAGCGCCCGTTATTCTGTGCCTGCAGTCTCACCACTGCCGGTGCGGGTCAATCCGCCCAATCCTGCAGCCAATGAAAAAGACAGGATTCTGCTTCCTGCCTTACTGGTCCGTGACTGCCACCACACGCCACACGCTGGCGGGTTCTCCCGCCTCGCGGGCCCCGGTGACATCCGCCTGGTCCACATAATGCACATCATCCATTCTGATTATCGTGCATTTGGCGGAAGTTTTGAATTCAGATGAATCCGGGCTGTCGGCGTAGGTGAGTGCGACCGTCCAGCTGTACCCGGGATACGTCTGGTCCATGTACGTGACCTCTTCCTGTTTTTGGGAAGTCAGTTCCACGTTCGTGACCTCCGGCAGGGCACCCGGTCCCTGTTTGCTGCGGATGACAGGCAGGATATGATAGTAGTAATACTTTGCGTATTCCCGGAAGGCGTCTGCACTCGCGGAAGGGATCATGTCCATGCCCCCCACATCCCCCTCTTCTTCCTTGTTGGAGAGCGTGAAAAAGTCCGCCAGGAAATACGTGGCTGCCGCCTTCGCCTGATCTGCCTCATCCCGGGACAGCGAAGCGCTCAGGGCATCGTAGGTCGCGGCAATGTACTTCGTGGGATTTGCCGGGGCAAAATACGAGGGATTTTCCTTTACGGTGTAGGTTTTGGTATCCTGCCGGAGTTCTTCTTCCTGCTTTGTGTCCTGCTGCGGTGTCAGCTTGGAGCAGCCGGTCAGAAGCAGGGCAGACAGGGCGAGATACGCCAGCGGTTTCAGTCGATTTCTTTGCACGGTGTGATTATATCATGTCCAAAGCAAGTACAATAGAAGACAGAAACAAAGGATGTGAAGGAACATGAACCAGATCGCCAACGGCTGGGAAGAATACGAAGTCATTGATACAGGTAACCGGGAGAAGCTCGAGCGCTGGAACAAAGTCGTCCTGCGCCGGCCGGATCCCGTGGCCATCTGGCCGATCCGCAGCGAAGGAGAATGGAATCGTGCCGACGCTGTCTACCATCGGTCGAACAAAGGCGGCGGGTACTGGGAAACGAAAAAACCGGTGAAGGAAAACTGGACCATCGGCTACCGGGACCTGCGCTTCAAAATCTCCCCCACGGGATTCAAGCACACCGGGCTGTTCCCCGAACAGGCAGCCAACTGGGATTTCACCATGGACGCCATCCGGGAACGCAAAGCCCATTCGGACAAACCCGTGCGGATCCTGAACCTTTTTGCCTATACCGGCGGTGCCACCATGGCGGCCTCCAGAGCCGGTGCGGATGAAGTCGTGCATGTGGATGCGTCGAAGGGCATCGTGGCCTGGGCCAAGGAAAACATGCACATCAATCACCTGGAGGACCGGACGATCCGGTTCATCGTGGATGACGTGCTGAAGTTCGTAAAGCGGGAAATCCGTCGCGGGCGCAAATATGACGGCATCATCATGGATCCGCCTTCCTATGGCCGGGGACCGAACCAGGAGCTCTGGAAGCTGGAAGACCAGCTCTATGAACTCGTGAGCGAGTGCGCAAAACTGCTCTCTGACGACCCGCTGTTTTTCCTGGTGAACTGCTACACCACAGGCTTTCCCCTGTCGGCCATGAAGGAGACCCTCACCCGCGTGCTGGTGGATACACGCGGCGGCAGCGTGGAAGTCGGGGAAAACCTGCTGCCGGTCACCAAAGGCGGTGTTCTGCCCTGCGGCATTTTCGGGCGCTGGACGCCGAAACAGTGACACGCTGCATTCGATCGTGATCTTGTGCCCTGCCTGACGAATGCAAGCCGGCAGGGCTTTTTCGTTGCGCCGTACACGGCCTTCCGGTCTGTTTCACGACCCGGGAGGCAATGCATGCGGCCCCCGGTTCTCCACCTGCCGCCTGCTGGAAGGCGGCCAGCCAAAGAACTTGCGGTATGCTCTGGAAAAGGAGGTCTCGTCCGGGAATCCGAGAGAGAGCGCGATCAGCGAAATGGAGTCATGGCTGTCCTGCAGCATTTTGTCGGCCTTGAGCATTTTCACACGCAGAATGTACTGCTTCGGGGAGATCCCGAACTGCCGGGCAAAGCTCCGCGTCAGGTAGTTGGGATGGTAGCCGAACTCATCGGCAATCTCCTTCACCTTCAGTTTCTTGCCCACATTCATTTCGATGAAGTACCGGATCTCCATCATTCTGTCGTCGCTGCTTTCCCGCTCACTGCTGACATTCAGCTCCCCGAACAGTCTGACAAGGATGCTGGCGGTCATGGCGGTACACTCAAAATAACCGGTCCAGTCCGGCTGATACAGGTCGATCATCTCCCTGATTCTCTCTGCAAACCACCCAACCTGCAGCTGCGGGGTCACAAACGAGCCGCCACAGGCCTGCTGCAGCATCCGGAACCAGACAGCGGCTTTCTCCCCCAGAAAACTCAGCCAGCAATATTGCCAGGGGTCTGCTGGGTCGGCGCGGTATTCGTGAGGGATGTTGGCCGGCAGCAAAAATGCCTGACCGGCCGCCACCGGCAGCTTCTGGTTGCGGATATACAGCGTCCCCCTGCCCTTTGTCACAAAGTGGATCACATAGTAGCCGCGTACGATCGGTCCGTAGTTCATTCCGGATCTGAAATTCTGCATTCCGCAGGAGTAGAATGTCAGGTCGGTGAATCTGTCTGCGCTTCTGGAAAAGAATGTATCCTTGATTTCACGCATCTGTTCACTCATGGCTGTCCCCCGCTTTCCCTGTGATGCTCTGATCGAGGCCATTGTCTCCTGGCCTCTTTCAGGGCATTTTTTTCATGATACGACCTTTTGCCGCCGCTGTGGATTTCTGTTTCCGCTGTCTGACGGCTTGTGGCAGTTCCTGATTCAAAAAGGTTTGTTTTTGTCAGCTCCTCATCAGCTTTTGCCATCGTGCATATCAGCTTTTTCCCTTTAAATAAAGGCATGCAGGCACCGTGAAGGAGGTATTCAACTTTATATGGAATCAACGCAACAGACATATTTTGACAAGGTCTCCAGAGCTGGCCGCAACCCCACGTCTCTGCGTCTGACTTATCATCTGGAACCGGAATACGGGCTGCTCAACGATCCGGTGGGCCTGATTTATTTCAAGGGCCGCTATCACGTCTTCTTTCAGTGGAACTCTCATGCCAAAGATCACTCCAGCAAGGAATGGGGCCACTTTTCCTCCCCGGACCTGCTTCACTGGACCTGGCATGAAAGTCCCCTGGCGCCGGATCAGGACTACGACCGCAATGGTGTGTATTCCGGCAGCAGCATCTGCGTCAATGGCAGGCTGTATGCGTATTATACCGGCAACCGGAAAGAAAACGGGTCCCGGACTGTCCGACAGTGTCTGGCTACTTCCGAAGACGGGATCCGGTTCAAGAAAGCCGGTCCCATCCTGGACACACCCGCGTTTGTCACCAGTCACTTTCGGGACCCCCGTGTGATTTGCACCGAAAACGGGATGGATATGCTGATCGGGGCGCAAAACCTGAGAAAGCAGGGCATGATCCTCAGATACCACTCAACGCAGGGCATTCAGTGGACCTATGAGGGCATCTGTGGACTGAGCGAGAAAAGCAGCATGATCGAATGCCCGGACCTGATCTCCATGCCGGACCATGATGTCCTGCTGTATTGTCTCCAGAACCGGGATCCTGTGACCGATGAATGCCTGGACAGCACATCCGTCTACCGGGTCCTGCACAAAGGCCAGCCGGAACCGCTGGATCTGGATGCGCAGTGGAAACGCCTGGATGCAGGATTCGATTCCTTCGCCTCCCAGAGCCTGATCACGCCCGACGGCAGGATCCTGCTGTTTTCCTGGATGAACCGGCTGGATCCTGCCCAGGAACAGCGCATGGCAGAGGCCGGCAAAAGCATCCACTGCCTCAGTCTTCCAAGGGAACTGTCCGTCAAAGACGGAAAGCTCATGCAGGCGCCGGCACGGGAACTGCACTCTCTGTTTTCCCGGCATCCGCTGCCCCCGGAACCATTCCCGTTTCTGAAAGGCAGAAGCTGGATGGCCGAAGTGACTGACCCGGCGCGCGGATTCACCCTGGCGATCAACCGGAAGGAAATCCAGCTGAACTGGTCGCCTTCCCAGCAGCTGTTCACGCTGTTTCGCTGGAACTGGGCTCAAAACCAGTGGGATGAACGCAGCGCCACAGTCCGGACATTGCGCAAAGTCCAGATTTACCTGGACACCTCCAGCATCGAAGTTTTCCTCAATGACGGAGAAGAAGTGTTCTCTGCAAGAGTGTTTCCCACCAGCAATGACACATCCATCCGGCTGGATCAGCTGGACGCTGAAGAACTCCGGATCTGCCCGGCTGTATCCGGCAGATTCAGCCTGAAAAAAGCATTCACAGAACATAAAAACGAAAGCCGTGCCGTCACAGGCACAGGAAAGGAAAGAAACTCATGACAGACAAACAGCTCGCCCAGGCCATCATCCAGGAAGTCGGGGGAAAAGAAAACATCCGTTCCGTGGCCCACTGCGCCACACGCCTGAGACTCATCGTCAACGACAAAGATCTGATTCAGGCAGACAACATCGAAAACCTGGACAAGGTCAAAGGCTCGTTCTTCAATTCCGGACAGTACCAGATCATCCTCGGAACCGGTCTGGTCAACCGGATCTATGACGAGGTAGCCAGCCAGGCGGGAGTCGCCGGGCAGGCTGCATCCGGACAGAATCAGGACCGGAAGGAATATGGCAACCGGTTCCAGCGGTTCATCCGAATGTTTGCGGATGTGTTTGTGCCCATCATTCCGGTTCTGGTGGCCACGGGTCTGTTCATGGGTCTGCGCGGCCTGCTCACACAGGAAGCCGTGCTGGGACTCTTCGGCATGACCCCGGAACATGTGCCGGCCAATCTGCTGCTGTTCACGCAGATCCTGACGGATACCGCGTTCGCCTTTCTCCCGGCTCTGGTCTGCTGGTCGACATTCAAGAACTTCGGCGGCTCTCCGGTGATTGGCATTGTTCTGGGCCTCATGCTGGTGAGTCCCAGCCTGCCCAGCGCCTACGATGTCGGCAGCGGTGTCGCAGCGCCCCTGACATTCTTCGGCTTTCTGAATGTCAGCGGCTACCAGGGGTCTGTCCTGCCGGCGTTTGTGACCGGCATTGCGGCGGCTCAATTCGAGAAATTCCTGCGCAGACACGTCCCGGATGCCATCGACCTGATCGTCACCCCGTTTCTGACGCTGCTCTTTGGCGTCATGCTGGCTCTGTTCATTGTCGGGCCCATTATGCACGGACTGGAGAACATCGTTCTGGTGAGCGTTGAATGGATCCTTTCCCTGCCCTATGGCATTGGTGGTCTTCTCTATGGATCCCTTGGACAGCTGCTGGGCATTTTCGGTGTGCATCACATCCTGAATTTCCTGGAAATCAGCATGCTGGCCAACACCGGATGGAACTTCCTGAATCCCATCGGTTCCTGCGGCAACATGGCCCAGGCCGGATCGGTCCTGGCCGTGGGCATCAAATCCAAAGACAACAAAATCCGGCAGATTGCCTACCCCTCGGCGCTGTCTGCCATGCTGGGGATCACGGAACCGGCGGTATTCGGTGTCAACCTGCGTTTTGTCAGCCCGTATGTCATGGCGCTGATCGGCGGCGGTGTGGGCGGTTTCATCGCCTCCCTGACAGGTCTGAAGGCTACCGGCATGGCCGTGACCGGGATTCCGGGCATGCTGCTGTATCTCAACGGCATGCTGCCGATGTACATTCTCGCCAATGTGGCGGCGTTCGCAACGGCCTTCATCCTGACCTGGCTGTTTGCGCTTCACGGCCGGAACAAAGGGGAAGAAAAGAAAACTGTGCAGGAAGTCGAGTCCGAAGCAGCCGTGATGGAAAATCCGGAACTGCAGAACACCGGCTGCATGCAGCCGGTCAAGGGCGGTCTGATTCCACTCTCGAGTGTCAAGGATCCGGTCTTCTCCTCCGGTTCCATGGGTCCGGGCTTTGGCATTGAGCCCTCTGAAGGGCTCCTGCTGGCGCCCTGCGACTGTGAAGTCATGATGGTGTTTCCCACCGGACACGCCATTGGCCTGAAGACAGAGGAAGGGCAAGAACTGCTGATACATATCGGCATCGACACCGTTTCCCTGGAGGGAAAAGGCTTCGAGGTCCTGGCCAGTCAGGGACAGAGTGTGCAGAAAGGCCAGCCGCTGGTCAGGTTTGATCTCTCTGTCATCCGCAGTGCCGGCCTGGATCCGACTGTGGTTCTGGTCTGCACCAACAGCGCGGACGCGACCGCCCTGCCCCTTCACATGTCCGCTCTGTAAATCACGGACAAGCAGGCAACGGCTGCAAATCCGAAACAACCGACAAAACCGAAACACTGACAAGAAAGGAGAAAGAGGATCCGCCAGGGATCCTCTTGTACTATCAGCCATGATCCGATTTGAGAGACAAGGCGGTCTCATTCACCTTTCCAACGACCACATCTCGCTGGTTCTGGAGATCCGGGAAGAGAAACTGCTGCATGTATACTTCGGCCGGCGCCTCAGCCGGTGGCTGCCGGTTCCGGACAAACCCGGTTACAGGCGGTCTTATGCCACGGAACACGAGGGCTTTTCACGGCCCTTTGACGAAACCTCGTTTGAATATCCGGAATTCGGCCAGGGGGATTTCCGGGAAGATGCGCTCAGCCTGCTGACAGAAGACACAGGCTGCGACTTTCACGATTTCCGGGTGGCGGACATCCAGATCCTGGACTCCCTGCTGCAGCCTGCGGGGATGCCCGGGATCCAGGGAGACGGAAAGACCCTGTCCATCCGGCTTTTTTCCCGGATTTCCGGGCTGGAGCTCACTCTGCAGTATGGAATCAACGAAACCTTCGCCGGTGTGTTCCGCTTTCAGACTCTGCACAACCGGACGGATCAGATTGTCCGGATCCGGAAACTTGCCAGCGCTTCCCTGGATCTTCCCGCAAGACCGTGGACTCTTCTTTCGCTGGCGGGCACCCATCTCAGGGAAGGATCGAGGCAGGTGACAGATCTGCCGACGGGCAAAGTCGTGCTGGACAGCACACGCGGTTCCTCCTCCGCCCAGCATCCGCCGTTTCTGGCCCTGTGTGATGGAGCCCCGGAGTGGGATCATGGAGAAATCGCGGGCTGTGCCCTGCTGTATTCCGGCAGTCATGCGGAGATCGTGGAAAAGGACTACTACGCACAGGTGCGGCTGACAGCGGGGCTGCATCCTGGTCTCTTGGACTGGCCCCTTGAGCCCGGAGAGACGTTCTGTACTCCCCAGTGCGTGCTGTCCTTTACGGAAGGCGGACTCAACGCCATGGCTCAGAACTTTCACCGGCTTTTCCTGGATCATCTGTTTCGCAAAGGCGAAGCCGGCGTGCTCCTGAATTCCTGGGAATCGTTTTACTATGACACCACCAGCACAAACATCGTGTCCCTGGCAGAGTCCGCCAGAGAACTGGGAATTGATCTGCTGGTGATCGACGACGGCTGGTTCCGGACAGAAAACAGCTCCCGGGCGCCAATCGGCGACTGGGAGGTAAACAGGAAAAAATTTCCTGAAGGGCTCCCAGATCTGCTTGCGCAGATCCGGAAGCAGGGGCTGGCTGTCGGTTTGTGGTTCGAGCCGGAAGCCGTATCCCCCAACAGCCGGCTGTTCAAAGCGCATCCGGACTGGATCCTGCATCTGCCAGGTGTCGATCCGGTGCAGGGACGGCACGAATATCTGCTGAATCTGGGACTGCCTGAGGTCCAGAATCATGTGATGCATATGCTGGATGCCTTTCTGTCCTGCGGCCTGATCCGCTATATCAAGTGGGACATGAACCGTCCCCTTACGGATGTCCGAAAATCTCAGGACAGCCACCGCTACATCCTGGGACTGTACCGGATCCTGCGGCATCTGAACGAGACATGGCCTGAACTGGTGATCGAAGGCTGCAGCAGCGGCGGCTGCAGGCTCGACCCGGGGATCCTTGCCTGCGTCCATCAGAACTGGGTTTCGGACAATACCGATCCCTTTGACCGCGTCGACATTCAGTCGGGACTGGCCCTGTTTCTGCCGCCCGTGAAGCTGACAGCTCATGTTTCGGCTTCTCCCAACCATCAGACCGGGCGTACCAGCCGATTGCAGGACCGGTATGAAGTGACGCGGTTCTTCAACCCGGGATACGAACTGGATCCTTCGAAACTGTCTGCCGAAGAACTGGCCAGGGTCAAAGAACAGGTGAAGGAAATCCACGAAGAAGCAGCCTGGATGAAGGAGACGGACTTCTTTCAGGGAGATGGTTTCTGGGCCCGGACAGACCAGAATAGAAACCGGGCAGAGGTGCTTGTGTTTCAGCCGCATTTTGCACCGGATCAGGCCAGAAGACGGCTTCGTCTCCCGTTTCTGAACCAGGATGCCATTTACAGGATCCTGCCTGACGACATCTGCATGACCGGGGAGCAGATTGCCCGGTACGGGATCGGGGTTCCCGTGGCAGATCATGACTGCCAGGTCCTCCGCTTCTCTTTGCGCGAAGAGGAGTCGCAATAAACTGCCCGTAGTGTGTTCTGTCCCCGCTGGCTGTCTTTGATGGCTCAGTCCACGGCGTTCAGGACAAACAGCCGTGCAAGGTAATCCCCTTCGTTGCGGCCATCCCGGTTTTCGGACGCAGAGGCATCCGTCAGCACCAGACCGGCCCGCTGCAGCTCTATGCCGTATTCCTGCTCCTCCTTCCCGGAAATGGCATACAGCCTGTCGGGAGCCAGTCCCTGCAGCTTCAGCCGGCGGAAGGGTGCGTTGATTTCCTGCAGGACACGGTAGTAACCCACGATGGCTTGTTTTTTGTCTTCCGAGACCACCATCCAGGCGGTTTCCGTTCCCGCAAAGGGCGACTGCAGGCGGTAGAAGGTCCCGAACTGGATCAGCTTCCGGTACTTCTTCATGAACCGCACCTGGTCCCGGATTTCCTCTTTTTCCTCTCCTGTCAGTGCCAGCGGGTCCAGCTCATAGCCAAAGGTGCCGAAGATCGCGACCGCAAACCGTATATGCAGGGACGTCAGCCGGTGCAGCTGGTGGTTAGGAATGGCAGACACATGGGAGCCCATGGACGAAATGGGATACAGCATGCTCGTGCCATACTGGATCTTCAGACGCTCCACCGCATCGGTGTCGTCGCTGGTCCAGGTCTGGGGAGCGTAATACAGCATACCGGGATCGAACCGCGCCCCGCCGGAAGCGCAGGATTCAAAGAGGATCTCCGGATGGGCTTTGGTGAGGCGGTCATACAGGGCGTAGACCCCGAGAATGAACCGGTGATAGATTGTCCCCTGCTGATCCGCAGGATAATGCAGGGAGTAGACCTCCGAGAGCGACCTGTTCATGTCCCACTTGATGTAGGAAATGCTGGCTTCGTCCAGGATCTTCTCCATGGCATCGCCAATGTACGTCACGACCTCCGGATTGGCGAAGTCCAGCACAAACTGCTTCCGTCCGGTGGAGATCCGCCGTCCCGGGGTGTGCATGAGCCAGTCGGGATGACTGCGGTAGAGATCCGAATCCATGGAAATCATCTCCGGTTCGAACCAGAGGCCGAACTGGATGCCCATATCCTCCACCTTTCGGCTGAGGCTGCCCAGGCCGGACGGCAGTTTCCGGCTGTCCGTGACCCAGTCGCCAAGGGACGTCGCATCGGAGTCGCGGTCCTTGAACCAGCCGTCGTCAAGCACGAACATCTCCAGGCCCAGGTCTGCGGTGGCCTGTGCCATCTCCAGGACCCTGGCTTCATCCACATCCATGTAGATGCCTTCCCAGGAATTCAGGAGCAGCGGCCGGGGTTCATCCCGGAAGCGTCCCCGGGCCAGGCGTTCGCGGAACAAGCCGTGGAAGGCCTGGGACATGGCATTCAGTCCCTTCTGTGCATAGACCAGTACTGCCTCCGGTGTCTGGAAGGACTCGCCCGGTTGCAGGGGCCAGGAGAAGGTATAGGGGTGGATCCCCATGGACACCCGGGTGGTGTGATAGGTGTTCACATCTGTCTCCGCCAGGAAGTTGCCGGAATACACCAGGGACAGGCCGAAGCATTCACCACTCTGTTCGGTGGTTTCCCGGCGCTTCAGGCACAGGAACGGATTGTAGTTGTGGGAAGAATGGCCCCGGAGGGAGTAAATGGACTGAACTCCGGTGTGCAGGGGATGCACTTCAATGTTCCGCTCCCGGGCCCAGGCACCTGCCAGCACCATCTGTTCCCAGTCGTCGTCCGGCAGGTCCAGGGACAGGGACATCATCCGGTCCAGGATATAGCCCTCGCTGCCCAGGTTCTCGATCCGGGCATTGCGGCAGATCACCGGCCGGTTTTCATAGATGGTATAGGACAGCACCAGCCGCGACTGGATCTTTTCATCCCACAGCCTTAGATCCAGCGTGCAGGCTTCGTCCGCTGACTCCACATAGCAGGCGGGCAGAGGCTCCAGCGAGGGCTTGCCATCCCGGATCTCATGGGATTCATAGACAAATTCCGCAATGCGGCTGCCGTCTTTCTGGCGGATGTCCGCAGCGCCGTTTCGCATGTCGCCGGACAGGGACATGGGGTACTCCAGCCGCAGGTGTTCCAGACTCATGTCTGTGCGGTTCAGGGAATAGTTGACCGACATCGGCCTGGCGGCAAACTCCAGCAGATAGTCCCAGTCGTCCCTGTCCGGCAGCGCGGCACCGAAATACAGCTGGACGGGAATGCCTTCCGGCAGGATCTTGATGATATAGCTCAGTTCCCTGTTGTACAGGTGAAATGTCATGGATGTCTGTTTGAAAGAAATGGGCATCCTCTTACCTCCTGTGTCAGCAGCCATCCGCCGACTCTTACGAAATTTATTGTAGAGAGCCGGTTCCCGTATGCAACATCTGTCCTTTCTCTCTCCTCAATCCTCCATACAGAATCCACAAAAAGACATGTCGGCCTGTCCCTGTTGTCCCCATGCTCCGCAAATCCCGCACTGGAAGGGTCTGTCCGGATACATGGATACCCTGACTGTCCTGGCTGCCGGTGCCGGCCGAAATGGACACCTGGCGAAACCGGGTTACCTGCATCCTCTGTATATGGCCTGTCGTGGTCTGTCCCATCGGCTGTCTTCTCTGATCCGGTCCCGATGAACAGTCAGGCTGCCGGCAGTTTCGGGTTCGCTGACCTGCTGGAGTCCGCCTTCTGCCCGTTCGCGTCATCTGTCCGCCATCGGCGCTCCTTCTGCAAGCGGTTTCTTTCGACACAACATTTGTCCATGCTCAGGCGACATCCGTCAATTCAGGGATTTTCCGGCAACCGATATACTGAAACCGTGATCAGCCACAGGATGCCAGCTGCAGATGGGACCACATGCTGAAACAGGAGAAAGTACATGAACAAAGAAGAAAGGTATCAGAAGATCTCGGAAGAAATCGTGAAAGCCGTGGGCGGCATGGACAATATCGCCGGATCCGCTCACTGTGCAACCCGTCTGCGCATTGTCCTGAAGGACAACGACAAAGCCGACATGGAACAGCTTGACAACATCGACCTGTGCAAGGGCACCTTTGTCGCAGGCGACCAGCTCCAGATGATTTTCGGGGCAGGCCTGGTCAACGATGTCTATGATGTGTTCTCGAAATACACGCATACCGAAAACATGTCCCTGACAGACATCAAGGAAGCGGGGGCCAAAAAGCACAATCCGCTGCAGATCGCCATCAAGTCCCTGTCGGATGTCTTCATTGAAATCATGCCCGGCATTCTGGCAGCAGCCCTGCTGATTGGCTTGACGGGTGTGCTCAACAATCTGGAATTCGTCCAGAACAACGCCACGCTCTATGCCATCAACCGTCTTGTGACCATCGCTTCCGCCGGCATCTTCGATGTCCTTCCCCTGGCGGTCTGCTACTCCGCCACCAAGCGCTACGGCGGCAAGCCCATTCTGGGCATCGTCATGGGCGCCATCATGCTGTCGGCGAACCTCACCAACGCCTACGATGCAGCCCAGGGACTGGCCACGCCGGAGACCCTGAGCCTGTTTGGGGTCCCCATTGAACTCGTGGGCTTCCAGGGCGGCATCATCATCGCCCTGATGATGGGCTACGTCACCGCGAAACTCGACCAGTTCTTCGACAAGAAGATCCCCGATGCAGTGAAGCTGCTGGTATCTCCCCTGCTGACCGTGCTGCTCTCCACCCTGCTTCTCTTCACCATTGTCGGACCTGTGGGCAGAACGCTCTCCAACTGGATCACCACCGGCCTGATCTGGACGACGGAAAACCTGGGTGTCTTCGGCTACATGCTCTTCGCGGGTGTCCAGCAGATCATTGTCATCACCGGCCTGCACCACATCTTCGGTGCCATTGAAGCCCAGCTGATTGCGGATACCGGCACCAACTTCCTGAACCCGCTGATGTCTGTGGCCCTGATGGGCCAGGGTGGCGCGGTGCTTGGCTACCTGCTGCTGCACTGGAACAATGTCCGGGACCGGGAAATCTGCATTCCCTCCTTCCTGTCCACGCTCTTCGGGATCTCTGAACCGGCCATCTTCGGTGTCAACCTGCGCCACAAATTCCCGCTGATTGCCGGCTGTCTGGCCTCGGCGGTCTCCGGCGCCTATGTCTACCTGACACATCTGACGGCTCTGGGATTTGGCACCACGGCCCTGCCTGGTCTGGCCATTGCCAATCCCGCCAACAACGGCTATGTCAACTACATCATTGCGCATCTCATCGCCCTGGGCCTGGGCATCCTGTTCACGGTGCTCATCGGCCGTTTCAGCAAGTCTGAAAAAGAGAAAAAGGCGCAGGAAAAGAAACTGAAGGAAATACCGGCTGTCAAAGCCGAACCCAATGTGGTGTACTCCCCTGTGAAGGGCAGGGCTGCCTTCATCACCGAGTGCTCGGATCCGGTGTTCAACCAGAAGAGCATGGGCGACGGCATGGTGTTCATCCCGGAGGAAGAGCTGATTGTCTCCCCGGTAAACGGTACTGTCATGATGGTCTTCCCGACGAAGCACGCCATTGGCATCCGCACCGAAGAGGGTACGGAGCTGCTCATTCACATGGGCCTGAATACCGTGAGCCTGGAAGGCCGTCCCTTCGAGCTGTATGTGGGCGAAGGCGATACGGTCAAGGCTGGTCAGAAGATCGCCCGGATGGACCTGAAGGCTATCGAAGCGGAAGGACTGTCCACAGAGACACCGGTGGTCATCACGTCCATGCAGGCGGTCACTGTCCAGAACACGGGGACCGTCAACTGGGGTGACTCGGTGATGACCATCACACAGAAGGACTGACACAAGAGAAAACAGATCGAACTATGAAAAAAGCAATACAAAACGCCCTGCATGACCGCCTTCCGGCGGTCCTTGCCGGTCAGTACCGGCAAACCTGGCACCTCATGGCCGACATTGGCTGGATCTCCGACCCCAACGGGCTCTGTCAGCACAATGGCCTGTACCATATTTTCCATCAGTACACACCGGCACAAGACCTGGGGCTGAACAAGAGCTGGGGACATTATGTGACCAGGGACTGGAAACACTTCGCGGACCTGGGCACGCTCATGTGCCCGGACAGCGAAATCGACAAAGACGGCTGCTACTCCGGCAGTGGTTTCAGCCACAACGGGATCCTGCACCTGTTTTATACAGGGAACATCCTGCATGATGGTGACTTCGACTACATCAACGAGGGACGCGGGCACTATACCAACACCCTACAGTCCGCCGACGGGATCCATTTCTCGGACAAAAAGGTCCTGCTGCGAAACGAGGACTATCCTGACGGTCTTTCCTGTCATGTGCGGGACCCGAAGGTTTCGGACATTGACGGGCACCTGTACATGGTGATCGGTGCCCGGACCCGGGACTCCCGCGGCTGTGCCCTGGTCTATGAATGCAGCCGGGACAATCTGGAAGATCTCACCTTCCGGCAGGTGATCCGCACCCCGGAAAACTTCGGATATATGTGGGAGTGCCCGGTGCTTTTCAAACTGGACCAGCAGGTTTTCCTGCTCTGCTGTCCGCAGGGCGTGGCGCAGGATGGATACAAGTATGAAAACGTCTACCAGAACGGTGTCTTCCGGCTCACGCCGGATGCCGATGGCAGCTGGCAGGCGTTGGACTTCCAGGAGCTGGACCATGGCTTCGATTTCTACGCCCCGCAAAGCTTCCGTGACGAGCAGGGCCGGGAAATCCTCATCGGCTGGATGGGCCTCCCGGATGCGGAATACGGCAACCCCGAGACAGCCGAGGGATGGATCCACTCTCTGACGATGCCGCGGCAGCTCTCAGTGAAAAACGGCCGCATCTGCCAGTATCCGATCCAGGAGATCCTGGATCTGCGGACAGAAACGCAGACCGTATCGCTGGAACCTGGCAGACCGGTATATCCGGAAAGCCGCAGTTTCGCGCTGGAAACCGCAGCTATTCAAAACCGGCCGTTTGAGATGGTCATCCGCCAGGATGTATCTCTCCGGTATGCCCATGGTGTGGTCACGATGGAGTTTCTCCGGAATGGGGACGGCCGTACCAGCCGGCACATCGATCTGCAGGGGCGTCCGCTGGAGAGTCTGGATGTCTTCAGCGATTCCAGTTCTCTGGAGATCTTCCTGAATGGGGGCGAAGAAGCCTTCACCACCCGAATCTACAGCACCCGACAGCCTTCCCTGTCCTGCTCGATTCCTCTGACCGGGACTCTGAGTGTCATGGATGCCATCCGGATCGACTGGAAGCCGGCACTGGGAACAGAATCCTGCGAAGCAGCCATCCAGGCCCTGCAGGGTCCGCAGACTGCCTCCGTGCTGAAATCCGGAACAGCACCTGAGTCTGTGAACCGAAGACCCGCAGCATCCCGGAAGCAGGTTCCTCCTGCTTCTGTACAGCAGGCTTCTGCCGGTTCCGGGTCTGCCGCACACAAGCTCACAGTCTGACTCTCGTACAGTAAAAAAACAGTCAGGGACTGCCTTTTACGGGCTGATCTCTGACTGTTTTTCTGCTCTCTGTTTTCGTGTCCCGTCCCGGGATCACGCTTTGTCAGCAGCTTCCTGATCCGATGCCTGCTTCTTTTCCGCTTTGTCCGGCACGGTCTTGCGGGCAGGCGTCACATCCGGCAGAACGGCATTGTCCGCCAGCTCCTGCTGTTTCTGCTTCCGGTATTCCGAAGGCGAACGGCCCTTCTTTTTGCGGAACAACCGGGAAAAATACAGAACGTCATTGTATCCCACGGAGCGGGCGATGTCGCTCACCGGCAAGTCTGTATGGATGAGATAGGAACAGGCATCCGCCATGCGCAGCGAGAGGATGTATTCCTTCACGGACATATTCATGCGCTTCTTGAAGATCCGATGCACATAGCTGCGGTCCAGCGCCAGGTGGTCTGCGATTTCCTGCACGCTGATAGGCCGCTCGAAATTCTGTTCCACATAGGTCAGGATCATCTCTGTGTACTCATCGGGTGTCAGGGCTGCCGGTTCCTGCTGCCGTGGCAGCAGGGAGGCCAGCTGGTAGACAAACTCCCAGGCACAGGCGTTGAACAGCAGATCCGCATTGTCCTGATGCAAAGCCGAGTGCAGCCGTTCGAAAATGCCGGTGATGGGCGAATCCGCCTCAAGAGAGCACACCAGTGTCTCATACAGACCGCTGCGCTTCACGTATTCCTCCGCCTTGATCCCCTGCAGCCCGATCCAGGAGTATTCCCAGGGGTCGTTTTCATCCGCCTGATAGAAGATCCTCTGGCCAGGGATCATGAGAAACATGTCCCCGGCTTCCAGGTGAAACGTCCGGTCATGGACCTGATAGATCCCCTTCCCTCTGTGGATGTAGTGAAACATGAAAGAAGAACGCACAGCGGGTCCATAGGCATGAAGCGGCTTACATTTTTCGTGGCCCGAGGTGTACACCATGAGTTCGATGGATTTGTAAAAATCATTGGAAAAGATGAATTCCTGCATGCCGGTCTCCTTTGCGGGGCCTGCGGGCAGTCCAGTCCTGGAATGCCCGGGGCGGATCCGCGGGTGAAACACAGGACGGGCTGCCTGCAGGTTCATCTTACCTGAAATATCCTGGCCTGCAGGAAAAACCGGAGAAAGGAAAGCGTCGGGGTGACAGGCATCCGGATCCGGACCGGTCATGGAGCCGAAAAACCGGCTGGCATCCTTTGACGGACCGCCGGCCGGTTCCCGGTCATTGTCTCGCTGTATCAGCCGATCCAGTGAATGTTCTGGTCGTGGCTGACCGGATAGACCAGCAGCGTATTGCTCTCCAGGTCCTGTGCCCGGGTATGCAGTGCATTGATCTGCTGGTTGTCGTAAGTCGTCCAGTAGAAATCCATCGTGTCCAAATCGGCGCCGGCTGTATAGTTCGTGATTTCATCGAACCCGTCCTTTTCCCGGTTGGCGCCCTTGATCTGCTCCACCGTCTGCATGATCCGGAAGAACTGATTGACTGTGGCCTCTTCCGTATCCGCAGCTTTGGAGCTGTTGAGCATGAACGCAGCCCGTACGAAGCGGGACATGGAATCCAGGCCGCCGGGCAGTCCGTCGCTTCCCATCCCGGAACTGTACACCGGGACAGTCACATCCGGCATTATGCGGTTGTGAGGATATTCGGGTGTCAGATTGAGGTAATTGGCGACATTCACTGCCTGCGTGGGATATTCCGGTGCGTTGGCGAGCACGTTCAGATCATTGTCATAGACATGCAGGCCAGTGGCTGTCATTTCCACCACGACACTGCCGGTTTTGTCGCAGCAGATCCAGTGCAGGGGCACGGACTGGATCCTGTCATTGAAGGCATCTGCCACAATGTTCAGATTTGCCAGCTCCCGCTTTGCATCCTCCAGGCTCCTGCAGGTCGAGAGCAGGTATGGAATCAGCTCGAAGGATGTGACATTGGTCTTGCCTTCCACCGGCTGCTTTGCATACTGGCCATACCCTGGAAAGTTCAGGCTGGCCACCCCGACGCCATACTCGTTGATGCCTTCAAAAAACAGCGGATAGCCATAACCTGTGATCGCCATGCCGACGATGGCCGGATGGTGGGGCATATCCGGAAGATGATGATAGGGCAGAACATAGTTTCTCGGGCAGACTGTCACATCGTTGGCCAGCTGATACTGCAAATCCAGATTGCGGCCAAAGAAGCTGTGGTTCCCGTTTCGAAATAAAACACTTGTACACATGACTGGAAACCTCCTACTGCGAAAAGTATAGTCTACCTGACCGTGACGGAATGCAGTGACGCCTGAGAAAGTGGAATGACCGAGCAGGCAGATCCGTCTGCCTGCTGCGAAGATTTCCGCTGGGATGCAGGGCTGTCCGAAAACACTTGCGTCCCTTTCCCTGTTCTGTTAAGATAAACAGGCAGCCAGCGGCTGCAGAAAAAACATGGGGTCGTGGTGGAATTGGCAGACACGCTATCTTCAGGCGGTAGTGAGGCAACTCGTGTGCGTTCGAGTCGCATCGACCCCACCATCTTGAAACTTACCCGGCGGGAAATCCCTGCCGGGTTTTTATCGCATTGCCGGACCTGAGTCCATTCCCAATTCCCTGCTCCGCTTTTTCATCAGGCATCTGTGTCACGGTCCATGCCGGCATTTGAGACAATATTGGGGAATGGAAAGGTCCTGATATGCATGAAACGAATCATTGAAGCCGCACTGCAGGACAGACCCTGCGATCTGGTGCTGAAAAACGCCAGAATCGTGAATGTCTTCACCGACCAGATCCTGGAAGGAGACATCGGGATCTGCGGCGGCCGGATTGCCGGTATCGGCAGTATGGAAGGAAAGGAAGAAACCGACCTTCAGGGCCGCTTTGTACTCCCGGGATTCATCGACGCGCATCTGCACATAGAGAGTTCCATGGTGACGCCACAGGCTCTGTCACCAGTGCTGCTCAGTCACGGCGTGACCACAGCCGTCTGCGATCCTCACGAAATCGCCAATGCCTGCGGGCTGCCGGGTATCCGGTTCATGCTCGACAACGCCGGCCTGAGCCGGATGGACTACCGCTTCACGCTGCCCTCCAGTGTGCCCAGCTGTGACTTTGAAATCAACGGCGCAGGCACCCTCTCGGCCCGGGATATGGAGCCGCTCCTTGCCCACCCAAGAGTGGCGGGGCTGGCGGAAGTCATGCGCATCCCGGATGTTCTCTCGGCCCGTCCGGGAATGATGGAAAAGCTGGCCTTGTTTCAAAGCGACGGTCTGGTAATTGACGGTCATGCCCCTGCTCTGTCGGGACATCATCTGCAGGCTTACAAGGCAGCGGGGATCGAAAACGACCATGAAGCCATGACGGCGGAAGAAGCCATCGAACGACTTCAGAATGGATTCACTCTGTTCATCCGGGAAGGAAGCGGCGCCCGGAACCTGGAGCCGCTGCTTGGCGGTCTGCTCAATGCCCATATGCCGCTGACCCGCTGCTGTTTCTGCACAGATGACAAGCACATCGAAGACATCCTCCAGGAAGGGACCATTGACTGGTGTCTTCGCAAAGCCGTGTCCCTTGGATGTCCGCCGGTGGAAGCCGTGAAAATGGCCACACTCAACCCGTCTGTCCATTATCACCTGAAAAACAAAGGCGCCATTGCCCCGGGATACGAAGCGGATCTGGTGGTCGTGGATGATCTCAAGGATTTCCGGATCCATGCGGTTTACAGGACCGGGCAGCCGGTCACGGAACCAGCCGCAGGTCCGGCTGTGACAGGACAGCTGGAAGACACCGTGCATCTGCCGGCATTTACAGCCCAGGACCTGGAGCAGGCACTGCGCAAAGACCAGGTGATTGGACTGGTGGATCATGAGCTGTATACACTCAATCTGCCGGCTTCCTCCCTGACAGCGGATGACCTGGCGTCCTGCAGTTATGTCTGCGCCATGGAGCGCTATGGCAAAACCGGGGAATACGCCTGCGGACTGCTCAAAGGATTCAATCTCAAAGGCGGAGCCCTGGCCGCGAGCTACGGACATGACAGCCACAACATCATTGCAGCGGGAGACAGCTTTGAGGATCTGGCCCTGGCGATCCACAAACTGGAGGAGATCCATGGCGGGTATGTGCTGGTCCGGGAGGGCAGGATCGCTGCCACGCTTCCGCTTGAGATCGGCGGGGTGATGAGCCGGGAGGATGCGCAGACGGTGGCCGATGCGGCCCTGCGGATGAAGAAACTGGCCCGGGACATGGGGGTGCCGGAAGGGGTGGATCCCTTCGCGACACTGTCCTTTCTGTCCCTGCCGGTGATTCCGGAGATCCGCATCACGCCCCAGGGCATGTATGATGTGAAGAAACGACGGTTCCTGGATCGGGACTGACGGACCAGGACAGGCAGTCGGTGCTCCTGTCACGTCAGTCGGGCATCCCCCTCGGGAAACCGGCTGTCTGCGGATACAATCGGAAGCAGAAACAGGGGGACAGGAACATGAGCGAACAGGAAACTCACAGTGTCATGGCGGTGGTGGCAGCCAAAGAGGGACAGTATGACGAGATTGCGCCGGAGATCGATCCACACGGAGACCCGGTGTTCCGTGCTGCATTCAAGACCGCAGAAGGGGTGAAGATTTTCTGGATCACCTCCGAAGAGTATTACCGCCTGAAGGTCGGCATGAAGGGACTGCTCACGTGGAAGGGCGACGAACTGGTTTCCTTCGGGAACTGGATCAAGCCCTTTGAAATCTAGTGAAAGGGCTGCCGACAGATATTTAAAAACCCGGATACCTTCACACAGGTGAAGATATCCGGGTTTTTTTAGTCCGTATCCTGGCTGTCTTTCCGGCAGACCATGGCTTGTGGCGACTGTTCCACCGACCGGCCAATGATTGAAACCTCCTCCGGCTTCACATCACAGGCCATATACCAGATCTCCACGCCGGCTTCCCTTGCCTCCTGCAGGGATGCGGCGAATGCCGGATCGTGGTCTGCGTTGCCGAGCACATGCGTGACACCATTGACAGGGATCACAAAGGCCACGATGGTGCGGATTCCCTGTCTTCTCAGAGCTGTCAGTTCCCTGACATGCCTGGTCCCGCGGATGGTGGGCGCATCGGGAAAGAATCCCTGGCCATCCACTTCCAGGGTGCAGCCCTTGACCTCCATCCACACCGGTCTGCCATCCTTCTCCAGATAGAAGTCAAAGCGCGATCCCCCGCACATGGCTTCAGGCTTCACCACGTTAAACTCACCACTCGCCGCCAGCCAGTCCTTCATGAGGCGGTTGGGCAGCGAGGAATCGATGTTGATCACTCCCCGGCCCGGTTTTTCGGCCGCAATCAGCGAATACCGGGTTTTACGGCTTCCGCCTGCTGCGGCAGGTTCCAGCCATACCCGGGTCCCGGGCTGCAGGATCTCCCTGCAGCGTCCCGTATTCTTCACATGGACGGTTTCAGGCTGGCCGTTTATAAGCACCTGCGCCACAAAACGGTTGGGCCGGCTGACAAACTCGGCTGATACCAGTCCACTGGCGATCTTCACCGGGCTCTCACTCGGACAGCAGCCACTGTCTGGCAATGCGGCTTCCGCGCTTCAGCGCTTCATGAATCAGTATATGGGCTCTGCGCTGATCTGCCGGAACCCCCAGGCCATTCATATAGGCGTATCCCAGCAATGCGTAGCCATCCCCGATGCCGGCCTTCGCTGCCGTCTCAAGATACTTCACGCCCTGTGCGGGGTCTGTCTCCAGCATGGCTTCTCCCAGGAGCAGACATGCATCCACATCTCCCATGTCCGCGGCTTTCTGCAGGTCATCGGTTCCCCGCTCATCCCCGGCCTGGATCCGGGCAATGCCCTGCCGGCGCAGGACCACAGCCTCAGTGGGGTCTTCGTGTACAACAGGCTGTGAGCCCGGTTCGCCGCCATCGGCAGCTTGTGCAGGCTGCGACTCTTCCACGGGTTCCGGCTGTGCCGTCTGTATTGCACCAGGGTTGTCCTCATCGGCAGCCGGTTCTTCCGGCTCCTCCTTCACAGTCTCCGGTTCTTCGATCCCCAGCAGTTTTTCCACCTGTGCCTTCCGCGTTTTTTCCGGGTTCCCGGCCAGATAGGCCCGGGCATATGCTTCCTTTTTTTCAGGATCGGATTCCAGATAGGTCAGATAGTACAGGCTCTCGGGCCGTGTGTCCTTTGTCTGTTCCAGCAGTGTCTTCGCCCGTTCGGGATCAGCTGCCACGCCCTGTCCCTTCACCAGCAGCAGTGCCAGCAGATACTTCGCTTCCATGGAACCGCCTGCTGCCGCCTGTTCCAGAAACTCCGCCGCCAGGTCGTATTCCCCGGCATCATTCAGGACATGGGCAATCCGCAGGGATTTCCGGGTCTGTGCCTGTGTCTGTTCCTGCTTCTTTTCCCTCTCGGCTCTCCACTGACGCAGCTTCCTGCCCGCCAGATCCCGGGCCGCTTTTGTTGCCTGTCCCTCCGGTGCATCGAGGATCTCCTGCAGGGTGCGTTCTGCTTCCTCTTCCCGCTCCAGCTGCTTCAGCACCAGCGCGAGCTGCATCTTCGCCTTCGGACTTTCGTCCTTTGCGAGCCAGAATGCCGCCTGTTCCAGGTCCTGTTCAATGCCCGTGCCGTTGGCATACCACATCCCCAGGTAATACGGCGCCTTGTCGCTCCCCAGATCCGCCGCGTGCATCATCCACTGGAATGCCGCTTTGGGATCTGTCTCATTTTCGTGCATGCCGCTCGCCAGATAGGCGCCGAGTTTATAGTTGGCCTCCGGATGGGACAGCCTGGCCGCTTCCTCCAGCGCCCGGCGCTCCTGCCGGAAATCGTTCACATCCGCATATCCCTTTGCCATATCCATGAGGTCCCTGGCACTGACCTGCTTCGGCGCCGACACCGCTTCCTTCGCGTTGTATTCCCCGGCTGCCTTCAGGTAAGCCGGTTCTGCCGATGGTTCGTCCCAGACATCGAGCTTTTTCTGCAGCATCCCCCGGGTTTTGACAGAGGAGGTTTTTGCCATGGCATCTTTCGCCAGATTCACCGCAGCCTGACGGTCTCCCAGTTCTTCTTTCACCAGCATGCGCTGAATCAGCGCCTTGACGGAGTCATCCTGGGCCAGCCAGTGATCGGCCTGTTCCAGGTCCTTTTCGGTACCGACGCCATTGCGGTACCAGCTTCCCAGGTAATACGGAGCCTGGCGGCTGCCCAGCTCGGCGGCTTCCTTCATGTGGCGGAAGGCTTCCTGTTCGTCTTTTTCCGTCTCGTGCATGCCGCTGGCCAGGTAGGCTCCCATCTGGTAATGGGCTTCGGGGTGTGAAAGCTCTGCCGCCCGCTGAAGATACTTCCATTCATTGCTCCGGTCATTCACTTCGGCGAACCCGCGGCTGGCCAGCCACAGGTCGTTGGCCGACAGGCTCTCGGGCACATCGTCCGCCCGGTGTTCCTGGTAGTCGTGTCCGGCCTGCCGCATGGCTTCTTCATGCTTCCGGTCGGCTTTTTTCATATGCATGCGGTTGCGTACGTTTTTCCGGGACTGTGCCGCCTTTTCGCGCCAGATGTCCGCCTTTTCGTCATCCTCCCGGTGTTCGTAGATCTCCGCAATCTGTTCCATCGCCTTGATGTCCCCGGCTTCCGCCTTCAGGGACAGCGAAGCCAGCAGCGGATCCTCGGGCTCCAGCAGACCCTGCAGCAGGGCCGCGATCTGGTCTGTGTGGATACCAGTGTGGATTTTGGACTTGCGTCCATCCGCATAGGTCAGTTCCAGAAAGCTTCCAGCAGCCTCGGCCCCTGTCAGGTCATGGAGATCTGCCTGGTTGTTCTCCGGTACATGTACCTGCAGGCTGGCGGGTGTCAGCGTGAAAACCGTCCGTCCGTGGTCCCGGCCTTCGATCTTCGGCCTTGTATGATGCAAGTCCAGCTGCCCTGCCCCCGAGGGGAGCTCCGCCAGGACTTTGTCTGCCAGATTCCATGTGAGTTTCATATCGTCACCTCTTTGTTTCTGTCACTCCATATTATATCGGGGGAAGTCAGACACCCTCGGGTACATGACCCGCCCATCCATGCCGATGGTGGCCGGCAGGCGAGCATAGACATGGATGGCCGGTTTGGGGCTGCACTCCGGAAGGGCGGGTCATGAGATTCTGGAATGCGTTCGTGTTGTAGCTGTTTCGTCTGGCCGGCCCCGGCAACGATGGCTCCCCCGCAGGCAGCCATAAAAAAGCCAGCCTGTTCGAACTGACAGGCTGACCTTGTTTTCGATTTATGTTACCTGCATCTATCCGCCGTTCCAGTCTGTCAGACCTCTGACAGACTGGATGGGCGGATAGACAGCTTTCCGATGAACTCCTGCACCCGCTGTTTGTCGGATGCAAAGAGCTGTTCCGGCGTTCCCTGTTCCACGATTTCTCCGTTTTCCACAAAAATGATCCGGTCGGATACTTCCCTGGCAAACTCCAGCTCGTGTGTCACGATCACCATGGTCATGTGCTGTGCCGCCAGCTGCTTGAGCACGCTCAGGACATCAGCGGTGAGCTCGGGGTCCAGTGCCGAAGTCGGCTCATCCAGAAACAGGATCTCCGGTTTCAGTGCCAGGGCCCTGGCCACGCTCACCCGCTGCTGCTGTCCGCCGGAGAGCTCACAGGGATAGGCATCGGCCTTGTCCGCCAGACCAAACTGCTCCAGCAGCCGGAGTGCTTCCTGCCTTGCCTGCTCCCGGTTCTGTCTGAGCACCCGCACCGGTGCATCCATGACATTTTTGAGCACAGAATAGTGCGGAAACAGATTGAAGTTCTGGAACACCAGGCCGAAGCTCCGATGGATCTTCTGGAGCTGCGCAGGTGGTGCATAAACCGAGTCTCCGCCCTGCCCGTCGGCTGCCTCGCACGCCCAGACCCCACTGTATCCCAGAGATCCGCCATCCATGGTTTCCAGCATGGTCGCGCACCGCAAGAGCGTCGATTTTCCGGACCCGGAAGGACCGATGACCGACACGATTTCTCCATTGCGGACAGACAGGGATATGTCCTTGAGCACCTGGTTGTCGCCGAAAGCCTTCCGCATATGGCGAATGGTCAGGAGCTCGCGGTCTTTGCCGTTCTGACTTGTTTCATTCATCCCAGGTCCTCCTAATTCCGGTAGTAGGCATAGTGTTTCTCAATGCGCTCCATGACGAAGCTGACAATGAGGTTGAACACATAGTAATACAGCCCGGCGATCATCAGCGGGACGATCGTGGCCTGCGCAGCCGCCAGCTGCTTGGCAATAGTGAACATTTCCGCAACAGCGATCGCAAAGGCCAGCGAAGTGTCCTTGACCAGCGTGATGATTTCATTGGTCACTGCCGGCAGGACCTGCTTGATCAGCTGCGGTAGAATGATGTGAAAGAATGTCTGGGTCTTCGAGTATCCCAGCACTTTCGCCGCTTCATACTGGCCCTTGGGCATGGCCTGCAGGCCGCTGCGGTAGATCTCTGCAAAATATGCCGCATAGTTCAGGACAAACGCCAGGATCACCGCGATGAACCGGTAATCCGCACCAACCCGTATCCTGAAGAGATAATAGGGACCAAAGTACACGACGATCAGCTGCAGCATCAGGGGTGTGCCCCGCATGACAGATATATAGAACTTGGTGACAGCACTCAGGATCCGTTTTTTCGACATCCGGCCAAATGCCACCACCATGCCCAGCGGCAGGGAGAACAGCAGGGTCAGGAAGAAAATCTCCAGAGAGACAAAAAGTCCCGATCCCAGCTCCGTGAATGTCTGCAAATCCATTCAGGATCAGTCCGCCTTGTCTGCGCGGTATTTGTCAATCACAAGGAAGTCCTTCAGACCGTATTTGTCTGCAATCTTGTCCACTGTTCCGTCGTCATACAGCTTGTAGACATCTTCCTGCACCTTGTCCTTCAGTTCGTCATTGCCCTTCAGGAATCCAATGGCATACACCTCGGACGCAAGAGGCTTCTCCAGTTTCCGGAATTCACCCTCCCGGCTGGCCAGCTGGTAGTCTGCCACGCCGACGTCCATCGCCACGGCATCCAGACCGCCGGCTTCCAGGTCCATCATGGCCGTGTTGTAGTCCGCATACTGTGTGAGGTTTGCGAAGCTGTCCATCAGGGCTTTGTGATCCTCGGATTCCAGGGCAGCGAGTGTGGAGGAATCTTTCTGGACACCCACGTTTTTGCCGGCGAGGTCTTCGGCTGTCTTCACATCGGAATCCGCAGGAACCACAAATACCTGGGAGTTGTCGATATAGGGGGTGCTGAAGGTGTACTGGTCTTCCCGGCCATCCATGGTGAACCCGTTCCAGATGCAGTCAATGGTGCCGCTGGAGAGCTCCATGTCCTTGGCATCCCAGTCAATGGGCTGCTTCACAAGTTCCCAGCCCTCCATGTCAGCCACAGCCTGCGCCAGTTCCAGGTCAAAGCCGGTGTATTCGCCGTTTTCATCCTTGTAGCCATAGGGCGGGAATTCCGCATCGAAGCCAACCGTGAAAGTCTGTTTGTCTCCTGTGTTTTCCTTCTCCGCTTTGGCTGCTTTGTCATCTCCGGAACCCCCGGCGCAGCCAGCCAGCAGTGCCGCTGCGCAAAGCAGGCCGGCAGTCAGTTTTTTCATCATCACAAATGCTCCTCCTTGTGCCAGGACCCGGGATACAGATGGCAGTTATCTGTACCCGGATCATCAACAATCCGATACTAACAGACAGCAAAAGGCATTTCAATGCACCATGTAACCACTTTCTCTGTCATGTAAATATTTTCAGAACGATTTCCGTTTTCCTTCCTTTTTCAAAGCTCTCACCCATTCGCTTCTCTGACTGCTTTGCCCCGGCGGAGAACTTTGTTTCGGCAGCCAGAAACAAAAAAATCCCTGCAGGATACAGGATCCGCAGGGATTCAGACATCAGTCGGTTCTCAGGCAGCAGGTACGACAGATACACCGAATTCGTCTTCGATGTATTTCTTGATGTCATCGGATTTCAGGATCTCCACGAGCTTCTTGATGGAATCCTTGTCTTTGTTCGCTTCCTTGACCGCCACGACGTTCTGGTATGTCTTCGCAGCTTCGGAGTCGCTGGCTTCGTTGGCGCACAGGTAGTCGGTGATGTTCGCTGCCAGGGCATAGTTGCCATTGACGACTGCCACGTCCACATCCGGCAGCTGGTTCGCGGTCTGGTCTGCAGCGGATTCAATGATTTCCACGTTTTTCGGGTTGTCCTTGATGTCTGCCTTCGTGGCGTTCAGACCGGCGCCGTCCTTCAGCGTCAGGATCCCCAGGTCCTGCAGAAGCAGCAGGGCGCGGGCTTCGTTTGTCGCGTCATTGGGCACTGCGATCTTTGCGTTTTCCGGGATGTTGTCCAGGTTCACTTCCTCGATTTCCTGGGCATAGGCGCCAAGGGGTTCGTAGTGGATCGCACCGGCGGATACCAGGTAGCCGTCGTCTCCTTCCTTGTAGCCGTTGTCTTCGTTGTAGCCATCCAGGTACGGCTGGTGCTGGAAGTAGTTGGCATCCAGGCTGCCATCGGACGTAGAGGGGTTGATGTTGGGATAGTCGGAGAATTCGGTGATCTGCAGATCATAGCCGGCTTCCTTCATCGGCTCGATTGCCTGTTCCAGGATCATGGCGTGGGGAGCTGTGGTCGCACCCACCTTCAGGACTTCCAGGGTCCCGTCTTCCTTCGGTGCGTCGGCTCCGTCGGTTTTCTGTGTGTCGGATGCGGAAGAGCAGCCGGCCAGACCGGCAGCCAGCAATGCGGCAGCAGCGAGTTTTGCGAGTTTGTTCATCAGTGTTTCCTCAACTTTCTTTTTTTATCAATCTATGCGTTTGACAGAGGGATCTGCCTCTGGATCTGTCACCAGAACGGTGCAGGCTCATCGGGTGAATTTCGCCACCAGGCGGTCGCCGATCAGCTGGATGATGGAAATGATGATCAGGATCAGCAGGATGACCACATACGTGATGTCCGTCATGCGCCGTCCATTGCCATAGCGGATCGCCATGTCGCCCAGTCCCCCGGCACCGACGGCGCCCACAATGGCGATCTGTCCGATCAGCGCGATCAGGGTGATGGTGACGCCCCGGATCATGCCCGGGATGTTTTCCCGCAGATACACCTGGGTGATGATCTGCCAGTTGGTCATGCCCATGGAAATCGAGGCTTCGACGACCCCTTCCGGGATCTCCATGATCGCCGACTCGAACTGGCGGGCCATGAACGGGACAGTGCCCACGATCAGCGGCACCATGGCGCCTGTGATCCCGATCGTGGTATGGAACACGAAGCGGGACAGGAAAGCCAGGGCCGGAACCAGGATGATGAAAGGGATCGCCCGGAACAGGTTGATGATCTTGTCCAGGATCCAGAACACCCATTTGTTCGGTGCAATGCCGTCCTTGCGGGTGATCACTACGACCACCGCCAGGATCAGACCCAGGATGATGGAGACAAGGCCTGACCAGAACAACATGACCAGCGTGTCCCAGGTGGCCTTCGGGAACTGATCGGCGTATTCGATCACATTCGGTATCCACTTAGTCAATGTTTCCACGCTTCATCACCTCCGTTCTGATGCCTGCTTCCCGGCACAGGGCCAGCGCATCCTTGAGCTGCTGGTCGCTGCCGGTCATTTTCGTGACGATCGTGCCAATGGGCTCATCCCGGATCACTTCAATGTTCCCGAAGATGATGGAACTCTCCACCCCGAGTTTCTCGGCGAGTCGCGAAATGATGGGCTCCGCCGCATTTTCCGGCGTGTAGGTAAGTCTGACCAGCTGCTGGTTTTCCGCCAGCTGGGTCAGGGGGTGTCCCGTGTCGAGGAGTTCCTGGATTTTTGCGGATTCGTTGGTCGTGTTGATGAAGTTCCGGGTGATTTCCTCGATCGGGTTGATGAAGATCGGCACCAGGTCATTGGTTTCCACCACGCGTCCGGCTTCCATGACCGCCACCCGGTCGCAGATTTCCTTCACCACGAGCATTTCGTGGGTGATCACCACGACGGTGATGTTCCGCTCCCGGTTGATGCGGCGGATCAGGTGCAGGATCGACTGCGTGGTCTGGGGATCCAGGGCGCTGGTGGCTTCATCACACAGCAGGACCTTGGGATCCGTGGCCAGGGCCCTCGCAATCGCCACCCGCTGTTTCTGTCCGCCGGAGAGCTGGCTGGGGTAGGAGTCCCGCCGCTCCACCAGGTCGATCAGGTCGAGGAGTTCCATGACCTTTTTGTCGATTTCTTCCTTGGGACGTTTCTCCATGCGCAGGGGCAGGGCAATGTTTTCATACACCGTGCGGGAGCGCATGAGGTTGAAGTGCTGGAAAATCATGGACATTTTCTGCCTGGCGTGCCGCAGCCCGGCAGCATCCAGGTCCAGCAGGTTTTTTCCGTCGAAGATGACCTTGCCTTCCTCCGGACGCTCCAGCAGGTTCATGCACCGGACCAGCGTGGATTTGCCTGCGCCGGAAAATCCGATGATGCCGAAAATCTGTCCTTCCGCGATGTCCAGAGAGACGTCCTTGACTGCGTGCACATCGCCGTCCCTGGTCTGAAAGGTCTTTGTGACATGTTCCAGTCGGATCATGTGGTTCCTCCTTGTCTGTTTAAATAAAAAACTCCCATCACAACAGGACGAGAGTGCTCGTGTTACCACCTATCTTCACAGAGTCCTCACAGGCTCTGCCTCATCAGGTACTGACATACCCTTGCGCTGTAACGGGCGCCCCCGTCATGGCCTCATCCATTACGCTTGGCCACGCGACTCCAGGACCATGTTCGTTCCGCTTCCCGCATGTCCTTTCACCAGCCGGACACTCTCTGCAGCCTTCAGAGGAACTACTCTTCCTTTCCGCATCACTTTGAACCCATGATAACAGCCTGCCTGCAGGGGGTCAAAGAAAAAATGAAAAAGTTTCTGTAAGAAGATTTCATTCCATGCCCTGCCCTGTCATTCACGGTATAATGAGACACAGAATCCGATGAAAACAAAAATAGAAAGCGGGGATTTTATGTTCAAATATGCCGGCAATCCCATCTTCTGGACCACGGCAGCCGTGATCCTGGTGACACTGGCGGACCTGGCTGCGGCTGCGCCGGTACAGGCTGCAACCGTTGCGGCCTTGTACTTCCTGATCTGGTGGGGATTTTACATCTATCGCCACAGCCTGGCCAGGCGGTGGGATCTGATGCTGCCGCACCCTGACGGGGTATGTGTCTCGGGTCCCGGCCGCCTCCAGGCGGTTCCGTATCTGTACCTGGGGGCCCAGGCCCTGTTTTCCCTGATCTGCCTTGTCCTGGCCGGAGAATGGACGGCGATGATCGTCGTGCTGGTCCTCTGCCTGCTGGGGGCGCTTGTCATCCTGCGTGGTCAGAAAAAAGCCGAAAAAGCCAGGGTGGAGGCGATCCGCAAAGAAGCGAAGGAGAACATGGAAGCCGCGAACAGACCGTCTAACCGGTTTGCGAAGACAGCCAGGAGCGGCAAATGAGGAAAACACTCCGGGTCTGCTTCCTGGTCCTGGCACTGGTGCTCACCGTCTTTGGCTGGAACCAGTCCAGGGCCGGGGTGTGTCTGGTCTGGGCACTGCTCTGTGTGGAGGAACTGGTGAGTCTGCAGATGCAGCAGAATGCAGAACCGGTTTCCTGGTATGGGTGGTACAAGCCGCTGCTGATGGCAGGGACCGTGGTGTTTACAGCTGCAGCAATCTGGCTTGTCCTCTCCGGTCCGGGGGCCTGACGGTATCCTGTGCCTGCGGATGTGAGTCTGGATATTCAAAAAAGCGGACAGCATGCCGCTCCTGCCGGGGCGCTGCTGTCCGCTGCATTTGTTGAATATCCAAAGATTTGTGAGGTCGAATCAAGCCTCCAAATTTAATCAGTAAAACTGAAATGGAGTTGTTCCTGTCCTATCCAGCCTGTGAGGTGGAAGGTCAGAACAACTCCTTTTATCTTGAGGTCTTTTCGGTCACAATACACTGTATAGAAAGAAAAAGAGACAGTGCAATCTAGTTTCGACCC